>Ga0182736_1000037_pt1 | contig 259050 bp, 239 predicted proteins | sample eDN5th30CKraftBY_FD_128882 | JGI IMG/M metagenome (GOLD analysis project Ga0182736, IMG submission 128882) | Enriched backyard soil microbial communities from Emeryville, California, USA - eDNA 5th pass 30_C Kraft BY (version 2) (version 2) | ecosystem: Environmental > Terrestrial > Soil >...
GACGCGGCCGGTGAGGATGTCGTTGTGCTTCCAGCCGGACAGGCCTTCGACGAGATCGAAGCGATCACGCAGGATGAACGCCTCCTGGTTGTCGAAGAGCGGGATGCCGAGGTCGGAATTCGCAGCGACCGTATCGCCCTTATGGATCGCCCAGTCGAAGCCGGCCATGCCGTTGTTGCGCTGGATGCCCTCGCCCTGGAACATGATGTCGTCGCCGGACTCGCCGTCGTAGTCGGTGTCGCTGGCGCCGCCGTTGAGCACGTCGTGGCCGATAACGGAGGAGTTGAAAAACAGCTCCGAGTTGTCGCCGGAGATAACATCGAAGCGCGGTCCGCCCTCGATCCAGTCGTCGCCCTCGTTGCCCATCAGGCCGTCACCGCCGTCACCGCCCAGGATAAAGTCGTTGTCCTGGCCGCCGAAGACCGTCTTGCCGTCCGGACCGGCAATCAGGAAGTCCTGACCCTGGTTGCCGAAGAGCAGTGCCAGACCCGAGCCGCCCTGGATGACGTCGTTGCCTTCCTCGCCGTGCAGCTTGTCGGTCATGCCGATGTCGGTGCCGGCATTGGTGATGATGTCGTCGCCTGCTCCGCCATGGATGATGTCGACGCCGTAGCCGGCTTCGATGGTGTCGTTGCCTTCATAGCCCCAGACAGTGTCGTCGCCCTCGCCGGCCACGATCAGGTCGGCCTCGGCGGTGCCGCCCATGACCACGTGATCGGTGCCGTTGTAGATCAGCACGTCGAGGTCGCCGTCGCCGTCGAGATCCTTGCGCACCACGAGCGGCGAGAGAGCCTGGAGAACGGGGTTGTCCCAGGTGGGATCGGCGCCGACCTGCTTCGAGATGATCATCTCGAGCGTATGGGCGGGAGTTGCGAAGATGTCGCCCGGGAGCGCGCTCCGGCCTTCGTCGCCGAGGTCGGTGTTGCGCATGATGATGTCGGTCATCGAGTTGTTCTCGAGCTCGTTCAGGAGGTTGAGACCCTGAACACGCGAGAGGTAGTAGAAACGGTCGGCATCCTGGAGGGCTTCCATCTGCGCCTCGAAGACGAAGGAGAAGGTGGAGCCGAGCATGCCGCCGAAGTCCATCTTCTTCTCGGCGAGGCCGCCCATCCAGAGGTCGATGTCGTTGAGACCCGACTCCTTGTTGGCCCAGGCGCCTTCCGAGTTGAGGAAGTCGAGACGGTCGGCCGGAGCGCCCGTGCCGCCGAAGACCAGCAGGGACGCAGCGGCCCGCTTGGCCTCCATGGTCGTCGCATTGACGATCGAGTCATGCTTGCCGTAGGCGGCGATGAAGTTGATGATCGACAGCGGGTTCTGGAGGTTGAGCGCGAAGTCGGTCCAGCTCACGTAGGGCTTCACCTGCGAGTCCTGGCCGGACATCTGGTAGAACTGCGCGCGGGCCTCGTTGAGGGACGGCAGACCCAGGTCACGGCCGCGGGCGATGTTGAGCGCCGCGAGGTCGAGCGGGATGCCGACGAGCTGGTTGCGCAGCACGTGGGTCACGAACTCGTCGATCTCGTTGCCGTGCTGGCGGGACATGCCGCGGATGACCGCGCCGGCTGCCGCGTCGTGGTCTATGGTGTCGGAACCGAAGCCGACCGGGTTCAGGAACCCGTCGAACAGCTTCATCGAGACGACCTGGCCGTTGACGGTGATCGTGTCGATGGTCTCGTTCAGCATCGAGTGGCCAAAGCGGTACACGGCCTGGGCGAACTCCGCGAAGATCGCCGGGTTGATGTCGACCGACGGCTCGAATACGAAGGCGTCGACGTCGGGCTGCATCTTGCGGGCGAATTCCTCGAAGACGAGGTGCTGGTACTCCATCTCGTTGGTGAAGCGGGCAGCCTGGAACAGGCGCTCGCCATCCCACACGAGGGCAGCCTTGGCTTCGGGGGTGGTCGGGACGGCCGTGACGTCGACGAGCAGCCACTCGTTCAGGAAGGCAAGGTCGCCCGAGGTCAGGGCCAATTCCTTCACCTGCTCGACGAGGTGGTTGTGCTCGGAGTGGAAGATGTGGTGGATCGAAGTCAGGCCGATGTTCTCGTTGCCGCGTCCGTCACCCGTGATGTAGTGCGCATCGAGCAGCTCGTTGTCATAGGCCGTGTTCGAACCACGCGAGTTGACGAGTCCGGTCGTCGAACCGTCGGCATTCGCGTAGCCAAGGGCGGCGTCGCCGTCCTTCTGGAGGACGCCACCGACGAGGACCGGAACTGCCGCGTGGGCGATGTCGTCGAGGAAGGCGTGGCCGGTGAGGACCGCGTTCGTCAGGCTCACCGGGTTGGACGGAGTGCCCGAGATCACGATGTCGTCGGATGTGTTCGGCACGCCGTCGGCGCCAAGGCCGACGATGACCTGCGCATAGCCCGTCTGCGGATGCGGGATGAAGTTCCCGTAGGGGTCGGTGCGCAGCAGCGGAACGTTGGTGACGTTGGCGTCCGTCAGGTCGATGCCGAGCATCTCTTTGGCCTGGGCCTTCACATCAGCCCACGTGGCCAAGCCACGCGCGCCCTCGAGCAGGTCGCCGGTGGCGATCGTCTTGCCGTCCGGGCCGGTCATGTATTCGCGCAGGAAGACCTGGTGCGAGGCATGCGAGGTGTAGGTCTGGTTCTGGTCGACCCACGGCGTGGTCGTGTTGATGGTATCGCCGTCGCCGTCGCGGGAGGCGCGTGTCATCACCATGAAGTTGGAGTGGCTGCCCGGCACGTAGAGCGGGTCGTCCGGCTGGAGCGGAATGTAGACCGTGCCGCTGCCGCCCTTCGAGATCAGGTCGAGGCCGTGGTCGAAGAACTGGCCGAACAGAGTGAACAGCGAGTTGTAGGGAGCCGAGTCGCCGATGTCGGGCGCGACGTTCGGGATCAGGACGGTTTCGCCGTCCATCTGGATGCCGAGCTGGGTCAGGAGGGTCGCCAGGACAGCCTCGGCCGTCGTGACGCCGCCCGACGCAGCCTGGGCATCCGCCTGTCCGGTGGCGAGGTTCTGTTGGGCAGTCGTGAGCTCAGCATCTCTCGTATCCAGCGCGGTCTGGGCCGTCGTGACAGCGGCGGCGGAGGCATCGGCAACGGACCGCGACGCGGCTTCGGCCTGCTGGCTGGCGTTGAGCGTCTGCTGAGCAGCGAGCAGGTTCGCATTCGCCGTTTCCAGTGCCTCGTACTCATCGGGAGTGATGCCGTTTCCGACGATGCCCTGGAAGACAGTATTGGCCTCGTTGTAAGCCGCCTGGGCCTGCTGGAGCTCCAGCACGTCCTCGGCGTGAGCGGCCTGATTGGTCACATTCAGCGTCTGCGCGTCGAGAAGTGTGGTTTCAGCCTGCGTCACCGCCGCCTGAGCATTGGAAACGGCTGTCTGAAGACCAGCAATGGCACCGGATGCTGAACCGGCATCGGCGGTGGCCTGCGCGATCGCCGCGCGGGCGGCCTGGATCTGCGAGATCGCGGTCATCTGGGCGGCGCCCGTGATGCCGGCATAGGTCAGCGCCGCGCTGATGGCGGCGGGGTTGTTCAGGGTCTGGTCGGCGATGAGGTTCGAGATCGTGCGCGGGTCGGCATCGACGACGGTGCCGGGCGTCAGCATCGGCGAACCCGTGGCAGTGCCGGGGGTGTAGTTGTTGTTGTTCAGCCAGACTGGGTTAGTGGGCGTGCCGAACATCATCGTGTCGTCGCCCTCGTTCACGTACTGGGGGGCGCTCATCTCAGGGAAAGGCTGGTCGGCTGCACCCCAGGTCTCACGGCCCTCGATGAGGTTATTGTAGGTGCCGTCGACCGTGCGCAGGCCGTAAGGAAGCAGAAACGCCTGGGTCGGGGTGGTAGCGGCGTTGGGATCGAGCCCGCCCGCCTCTGCGACGAGCTTGCGCAGATCCTCACCGGCAGCATGCCGCTCTGCAATCTCAATCTGCTTCAGGATGAACTCGAGGTCGTGTTTGACGAGATTGACCATGATGCTTCTCCTCCAAGTGGGCCGGGCCCGCTGTTGTTCACATTGAGACCGGGGCCGTTTGGCGCGCTGGTCCGCAATTTCATCAAACAGTCTTCACCAGGGCCGGGAGGTACGCATCGGATGAAGGTGTAACGATTTTTTAGTCGATGGTCCGACGTCCGCAGGGACTGACGTCTGCAGGCGGGAGGCTTAGGGCCAGACATCCGACTGGTCTAAGGTCCGACCTCCAACCTCGCCGCATCCTTACGCGCTATACTTATGGATAGAACGCTGGATCCTTAGGATGGCAGTCCTGCCGAGATCGAAAACTCCGGTTATTCTGCCGAACTCATGAACCAGAAAGAAAAAGAGTCATGCAAGGGGACGATCTTTTCCCGATCAAACGTTTCAGCCAGCGGGTGCAGGAAAGCATATTGGAGGAATTCGGAGGGCGATGCCCCTCTGCCTCCGAGGTGGCGCAGGTTCCGGACCCCCGTTTGCTCAAACTACCGGGCTTCGGGCCGAAAACCCTTCGAAAAATCAGGTCCGTTACCGAATGCGGGAATCGAATCGCCGGCGAAGCGATTGTGCAATCCAGTACACGTCTTCAATCGGAGCTGGAGCAACTGGGAAGGGAAATCGGCGTCCTTCAGGATGAATTCCACCGCCGGCAGCGGGAGCTCGTCAGTAAGCTGGAGCTGATTTCGTCGGAGCTGGTCTTACGTTGGTCCGAATGCCAGCGAAAGGCATAGGCGATGGCCTCCGGTCCCGGTCGAATTGTCGCGAAACCCGCGAGTTGGAAGAAACGTAACGATTAGAATAAATGGAAAATAGATCGGCGATTGCCGATCTCTTTTTCTCTCACGCTGAGACACTCAACACTCTCTGGATTTACCCGCGCTACAAGTCACCCCATTCCCGCTTCGCAAGCAGCGCCGCCTCGACCCGGTTCTTGACGTTGAGCTTTTTCAGAATGTTTCCGACGTGGAACTTGACTGTCTTCTCCGTCACTTCCAGTCGCTCGGCGATCTCGCGGTTGGTGAGGCCCGCCAGAATCAAGCGCAATGTGCGCTCCTCACTTTCGGATAGAGAGGATATCGGATCTATCCCTGCCTGCGCTTTGCTTGAGAGCAGTCGGAGAGCCAGGTTGGGAGAAATGAAGGAGCCGTCGGCTCTCACGCTCTTTACGGCAGCGATCAACTCCGGAGCCTTGATCCCTTTAAGGAGATAGCCGACGGCTCCAGCATCCAATGCGCGCGTCACGTCATCATCATCTTCAGAGACCGTCAGCATTACGACCTGTGGAGGCGATGGCAGGCTGCAGATCGCGCGCGCTGCTTCTATTCCATCGCCCGGCATCGAGATGTCGAGCAGGATGAGATCGAGTTCATGCGCTTTCACGAGCTCGATGGCATCCGACGCCGAAGCTCCCTCCCCTACAACTTCGATCATATCATCTAGCGTGAGTGCCCGGATCACTCCGGCTCGCAACAGCGAGTGATCATCCACGACCGCGACGCGGGTTCTTTCAGCCATCCTGCTCCTCATCGGCAATGACAACACTCATTTCGACAGTGGTTCCACCATCCGTGAGATGAGTGACACGGAAGATGCCGCCGAGGCTCTCGACACGATCCCTCAGGCCGACAAGCCCCAAACCTGAGTCCGGGTTGGCCAGCTCGATAGGGCCGTCGCCTCCCTCATCCTGCACGACGACGCTCAAGACGGAATCTTCCAGCTTGCAGGTCACCCGCTGACCGTTGCCGCCCGCGTGGCGGAACGCATTGTTCAGCCCCTCCTGGAGGACCCGGTAAACGCAGATCTTGATCGCATGCGTAAGCGGATGGGAGATCTCGTCGCAATGGACGGTCACTTTGGTCCCCGTGCGCCGTTCGTGATTGGTGACCACCTGCTTTACCACAGCTGCAAGCGGCAGGTCCTCGATTTCCGGCAGCATCAGCCCCTTCGAGGTCGTTCGGATATCGCGAAGAGCGTCCGAAAGAGCAGCTTCAAGGGAAGCCAGCTCCTCCTCACGCTGAGCGTTCGTGCGCGCTCGCCGCACATGTTCTACACTGAGCGCGGCAAAGCCGATGAGTTGCGCCGGGCCATCATGCAGATCGGCACCGATCCTGCGCAGATAGTTTTCCGTCAGCTCCGCGATGCGGCCCGACGCGCGCTGGGATCGTTCCTTGAGAAGCCGGTTATGCTGGGAGGCCTGCTCGATCTCGATCAGCCGTCCGCGAAGCTGATGCTGCTGCGAAAGAATGAGCTGGTTGCCTCGATAAACGATGCCGAACAGGCCGATCATGATGATCGAAGTGGCACCGGCGACGGCAAGCCATGTCTTGAACCGCAGCCACCAAAGTTCATGTTCGAGCTGCTGGGTGCTTTCATGAATCTCCGCAACAGCGATCACGCGGCCGGAATAGTGCTCTCGAACGGGAACGTAGATCTCAAGGTATTTGGTGTCGATGCCCCGATCCAGATGCTCCCTGGCATCGAGGTTGGCATACTGAGCCGAAATCTCGCCTCTCAGGGCCACGATCAGGCCGTCAGGCGGCGTAAATCTTCGCCCGATCAAATTTTCCGTCGTCGAATAGGCGACAAGCCCGCCCTCTTTCCAGATTTCAAGATATGGAAATCGCTGCTTGAAATGGTCAGCGTTGAGAAGTTCGTTGAGTTCATCCCGCTCCTCAGGAGGCAGGATATCTTCTGTCGCCAGAGCATGGGCCAGCGGAGAGACGAAGCTGTCCATGAGGAGGGCGGTCGAGGAAGCCGTATTCTCTATCGTCGTTCTCGACGCGATCTCCGCGATGAACAGTCCGGCCGCCAACATCGCGACGAGCATGATCACACCGCCTGTCAGCACGAACTGGCGGGTCAGGCTCATGGTCGCCCAGATCGTGGTCTTGCGCCCTACCCTTGCTGGTGGCGCCAACTCGGACATTCGTTCCTCGGAATTCGATTTGAGAGCTAAAGATTAATCAGCCGGGAATGTCTCCACAATTGACGTTGGTCCGATACGCATACGGACCTTAGTCCAGGGAAATGGCGTGTTCAGATGCGCCCAGTGACAGAAATTCGCCATCAGTTCAACGGTTTAATGAGTCGCACGCAACGGAGCAAAATTCTCAAATGAAATGTTGTTATGATTAAAGACAGGACTCGATCTTACCTCCGATGGATTAACTCTTCCTGAGCCTGCGATAGCCATCCTGTGCCAAGGACGGCAGCACAACTTCTAGATACTGTCCCAAAATGCGCACTTCGGCAAAGCTTGGCTTGCCCTCGAGGTGCGCGGGGGGACATTTGATGAAATTGATTTCGCTTGCTCTGATCGACGATCAGCCGATCGTCGTTGAGGGGCTGAGGCATGCTCTTGGATCGCAGGATGCTTTCGAGATTGTAGCGACAGGCGCAACATCACGAGAGCTCCGCGACATTGCGGAGCAATTTCGTCCGGATCTGATTATCATAGGTTTATCGCCATCGGACGGCGCATTGCAGACGATCTCCGAGATCAAGGCCAAATTCCCGAGCATCAAGATCGTGGTGTTCACGGCAGATCCCGACGTGGAGCACGCCGTGAGCGCTCTCGAAGCGGGAGCACAGGGTTATGTGTCGAAGTCCTGCCAATTGGATGAACTTCTTCACGCGGTTTCGGCGGCGATCGCCGGAGAAACCTACATATCCCGGAATTTCGCAAGCAGGGTTCTGACCGCGCTGCGCAGCGCTTCCCTGCGCAAGGTTACCGTCGAAGCGCTCAAGCTGAGCGCGCGCGAGAACCAGATCGTTCGGCTCCTGCTCGACGGAAAGACCAACCGGGAGATGTCGTTCGATCTCGGCATCACGGAGAGAACCGTCAAACACTACATGACGATCCTGATGCAGAAGCTGAATGCTCGAAACCGAGTGGAAGCCGTGATCGCAGCACAAAATCTCGGGCGCCCTGCGGCATCAGGCACCAAGAGAAGCGGCTTCGGCCGCCTTGATCAGCCATACGCGACTTCCGACCGCTCCTATCATTCATGATGCGGGTCGGCGCAAATCCGGCGCCGACCGTCTTTTGACGCGACCATGACCAGCGGTCATTTCAAGCCACATGCGCCATGGTGGAAGGTCTCAACCTTTCCTTTCCCGATACTGCTTCAGTCATCGATGAGGAGACCATGAAAAGCGTCACTGGTTTTCACGTTCTTCGTCACGACATAGGTAAAATACCGCTCGATCCCCAGATTGAGTTGCAGAAGCCGGTCGATCAACCTTTGGTAGTCATCAATATCGGCTGAAACAACCTTAAGCATATAGTCTATCCCCCCGCCGGTCGCGTCACAGGAAATCACGGCCGGCTCCTTGAGAATCGCCGCCTCGAATCGCTGAAAATCGGCCTGCTGGTGGCTTTTGAGGGTGATCTCCACCAGGACCGTCGTGCGTCGCAGGAACTTGTCGGAATTGATCCGGGCCGTGTAGCCGGCAATGACCCCGGTCTTCTCCAACCGGCTGAGACGCTCCCAGCAGGCCGTCGGCGATAGATTGACGGCCTCGGCCAGCCGAAGCTTGGTCATCCGGCCGTCACCCTGAAGCACGGACAGAATTTTAAGGTCGATCTTGTCGAGTTTCATGACTTTCCCAAGCTCTTGGCGCATTGTAATGATTACCTATGCTATCCTCCTGAGACAATGCCATGCGCGAGCCCCCTCGCCCTTTGATCGACCACCGCCCTTCCAACGCCCCACATGACGCTGCCGCCGAGGACTGGCGCCCCGTACTGGTGAAGCGCAAGGGGGCGACGAAGCACAAGCTTCTGACGGAACGGATCATTGCGGATATCGATACCGACGTTCTGCGCCCTCATACACGCATGCCGACCCATCGCGACCTCGCGCGCCGGCTCGGGGTATCGGTTCAGACCGTGAGCCTCAGCTACAAGGAGGCCGAGCAGCGCGGCTACCTGCGGGGCGAGGTCGGCCGCGGCACCTTCGTCCGCAGCCGCGTTACAGAGAAGGCCGACCGCTTCATGCTCGACCGCGACCCCGGGGAGATCGTCGACCTCTCGATCATCCGGGCCGTCTACACGGAAGCGCATGAGCGCGCGTCGCGCGGGGCCATGGGGCAGCTTGCCGAGGGCGACAACAGCGCCTTCATGCGCCCGTGCCGGCCCATCGCGGGATTGGATCGGCACCGGATGGCGGCTCAGGTCTGGTTGAAAGGCCTCGGAGTCGCTCCAAGCAAGGATCGTATCCTCATCACGAACGGCGCCGCCCATGGCCTGTTCCTGGCCATCGCAGCCATCGTTCGGCCGGGCGAAATCGTCCTCACCGAGCACCTCACCGACCACGGCATCATCGGGCTGTCGAACGTTCTCGGATTCACCCTGCGGGGCCTCTCGACGGATCAGGAAGGCGTTCTGGTGGAGGCCTTCGAGGAGGCCTGCCGGGCCGGCGGGGTGAAGGCCCTGGTGCTCGTCCCCTCCCTCGGCAATCCGACCAGCCACGTCATGGGAGCCGAGCGCCGGCTGGCCATTGCCGAGGTCGCGCGCCGTTACGGCGTCTTCGTGGTCGAGGACGAAGTCTACAAGCCGATGCTGGAGACGCCACTCCCATCGATCACCGAGCTGTTGCCGGATCTCGGCTTCTTCGTCACGAGCTTCACCAAGACGGTCATGACCGGGTTGCGCGTCGGCTATCTCGTGGTTCCGCCCCAATACAGCATCCGGGTTGCCAGCATCCTGCGCGTGACGAGCTGGAGCGCCACGAATCTGCCTGCCGAGATCGCGACCCGATGGATCGAAGATGGCACGGCCCGGGCCCTGATCGACATCCAGCGTCAGGAGGCCCGTGCGCGTCAGGCCCTCGTTGCGGAGTTCCTCGGCGAGCATGTGGCGCAGACCCACCCTCTGTCCCTGTGCGCCTGGCTGAAAGTGCCCACGCGTTGGGCTGAGGAAAGTCTCGTGCGGGCCCTCGCCCAGAAGAACATTGCAGTCACGCCGTCAGACCCTTTCATCGCAGGCGGGCATCAATCGGCAGGGATTCGCATCTGTCTCGGCGGTCGGCTGTCACACGCCGCTCTCGGCCGATCGCTGCAGGCGATTGCTCACACGTTCGAGCAACTGCCGCCGGTCTTCGACGTCGGGATAATCGTGTAGCGGAAAAAGCGGCAATTGTTTCATGACAATATAAATATTGACATGATTTAGAGTGCATCGCACCCTCACTTTGTCCTGACAAAGAGATGGCAGGTGCATCGATGATCACAGCACGACTTCTCCGCGAAACGGACAAAGCCGGTCTCGCGATCGCTTGTGCGGATTGCTGCGCATGACGATAGGCCTGAACGAAATCGTGCAGGCCCAAGAGCGCATCGCCGATCATGTGCGGCGCACACCCCTGATTTCCTCCGCCGCTCTGACCACCTTTTGCGGTGCCCCGATCCATCTCAAGCTCGAGAGCCGTCAAGCGACAGGCAGCTTCAAGCTCCGCGGTGCGACCAATGCGGTTCTTTCCTTGAGCGATGAGGCGCGGCAGCGCGGGCTCGTGACGGCTTCGACGGGCAATCATGGACGCGCCCTTGCTCATGCCGCCTCAGCTCAAGGCGCGAGAGCCGTCGTCTGCATGTCTGCCTTGGTGCTTGGCAACAAGGTCGATGCAGTGCGGGCACTGGGAGCCGACGTCCGCATTGTCGGACACTCGCAGGACGATGCGCAGCAGGAAGTCGAGCGGCTGGTGACCGAGGCAGGCCTGACGGAAATTCCGCCGTTCGATCATGCCGCCGTCATTGCCGGCCAGGGCACCATCGGATTGGAAATCTTTGAGGATTGTCCAGGTGTCGACCTTGTTCTCGTTCCTCTCTCCGGCGGAGGGCTGGCGTCCGGCGTGGCCGCGGCGATCAAGGGGAGGCTCCCGCGAGCCCGCGTCATCGGCGTTTCGATGGCTCGCGGCGCGGCCATGTACGAGAGTCTGCGGGCCGGGAAGCCGGTTGCTGTTGAGGAGCTCGAAACCTTGGCGGATTCCCTCGGCGGCGGCGTCGGCCTGAACAACCAATACACCTTTGCCATGTGCCGAGACCTTCTCGACGATGTCGTTCTTCTCACCGAGGACGAAATCGCGGAGGGCATCCGCCATGCCTTCGTTGCCGAGGGCGAAATGGTGGAGGGAGCCGGCGCAGTCGGTATCGCCGCTTTATTGGCAAGCAAGGTCGAAGTGAGAGGCCCGACCGTGGTTCTCGTCTCCGGCCGCAACATCGATGAGGCGAGACACCGGCAGATCGTCAATCACTGGCAAGATGCAGCTGGAGGGCGCAGCTGATGGCCAGGATGCTCGTTCTCACGGAACCCGATCTCCGTAAAGTCGTCCGGCTCGATTCCAGTGCAGTCGCCTGCGTGGAAGATGCCTTCGCGGCTCTCGCCACCAAGCCCGTCGTCATGCCCCCGATCCTGCGGCTCGATATCGCCGAGTATCGCGGCGAGGTCGACGTGAAGACCGCCTATGTGCCGGGCGTCGACGGCTTCGCAATCAAGGTAAGCCCGGGCTTCTTCGATAACCCGAAGCTTGGGCTGCCGAGCCTCAACGGCCTCATGGTCCTGCTGAGCTCGAGAACCGGCCTCGTCGAAGCTTTGCTCCTCGACAATGGTTACCTGACCGACGTGCGTACGGCCGCGGCCGGTGCAGTCGCGGCAAAGCATCTCTCACGTCCAGACGCTCAGGTTGCAGCGATCTTCGGAGCGGGTATCCAGGCGCGGCTGCAGCTTGAGGCGCTCACCCTGGTGCGACCGATCACGCAAGCGCGGATCTGGGCCCGCGACCCCGCCAAGGCGGAGGCAGCTGCGAGAGAACTGACCGCCTCGCTTCGCATTCCGGTTAAGGCCGTCTCGGCGCCGAAAGATGCCTGTGACGGGGCGGACATCATTGTCACCACGACACCGTCCGAGCATCCGATCCTGAAGGCGGAGTGGCTCCGACCCGGCCAGCATCTGACGGCGATGGGCTCCGATTCCGAGCACAAGAACGAGATCGAGCCCGCTGCATTAACACAAGTGACCTACATCGCCGACAGCGTCGCTCAGACACGGCGTCTTGGCGAATTGCATCACGCCATCCAGGCGGGCCTGATTGCGCCGGATCAAACCTTTGGCGAGCTGGGTCAGGTGATTGCCGGACAGATCCCGGGCCGTGAAAGCCCTGACGCCATCACCCTCTGCGACCTAACCGGCACCGGCGTGCAGGACACCGCTATCGCTACCCTCGCCCGCCGGCGCGCCATGGATGCTGGCGCCGGATGGGCCATCGACACGCAAGAACCAACCGGAGGCACGTCTTGAGCGCACCCAATCTCAACTTCAGCCGAGCGGAATATGCCGAGCGCCTCGCGAAGACGCGCAAAGCCATGGAAAAGGCCGGAATAGACCTGCTGATCGTCACGGATCCATCCAACATGCATTGGCTGACCGGCTACGACGGCTGGTCGTTCTACGTGCATCAATGCGTGCTGGTGCCGCCCGAGGGCGAGCCGGTCTGGTATGGCCGCGGTCAGGACGCCAACGGCGCCAAGCGCACGGCCTACCTCGCCCACGACAACATCATCGGCTATGCGGATCATTACGTTCAATCCACGGAACGCCATCCGATGGACTACCTGTCCGCGATCATCGGCGAGCGCGGCTGGGACAAGGGCACCATCGCCGTCGAGATGGACAATTACTATTTCTCGGCAGCGGCCTACCAGTCGCTCGTCAAGCACCTGCCGAATGCGAAGTTCAAGGATTCCCTGTCGCTCGTGAACTGGCAGCGTGCTGTCAAGAGCTCACAGGAGATCGAATACATGAAGGTCGCGGGCCGGATCGTGGAGGCGATGCATGCGCGCATCCTCGACAAGGTCGAGCCCGGCATCCGCAAGAACGATCTCGTTGCCGAGATCTTCGACGCGGCTCTGCGCGGTGTCGAAGGTTTCGGCGGCGACTATGCGGCCATCGTGCCGCTTCTTCCGTCCGGCGAGGAGGCCTCTGCCCCCCACCTGACCTGGGACGATAAGCCCATGCGGAGCGGCGAAGGGACGTTCTTCGAGATCGCCGGCTGCTACAAGCGCTATCATTGCCCCCTGTCCCGCACCGTCTTTCTCGGCAAGCCGACCCAAGCCTTCCTCGACGCGGAGAAGGCCGTATTGGAGGGGATGGAGGAAGGCCTCGCGGCGGCAAAGCCCGGCAATGCATGCGAGGACATCGCCAACGCTTTCTTCGCCGTGCTCAAGCGCTACGGCATCGTCAAGGACAACCGCACGGGCTACCCGATCGGACTGAGCTATCCGCCGGATTGGGGCGAGCGCACCATGAGCCTGCGCCCCGGCGACAGGACGGAACTCCGCCCGGGCATGACCTTCCATTTCATGACCGGCCTGTGGCTCGAGAATATGGGCCTGGAGATCACGGAGAGCATCGTCATCACCGACAAGGGCGTCGAATGCCTCTCCAACGTGCCGCGCAAGCTTTTCGTGAAGTCATGAGCGTCATGCCGCCGATCGAGCGCCCCTCGCCTATTGCAGCCAGCGTCGACTTCGACGCCGACGGGGTGCAGCACGGGTTTTTGCGCCTGCCCTACAGCCGGGACGACTCGGCGTGGGGTTCGGTGATGATCCCGATCACCGTGGTGAAGCGCGGCGAAGGGCCGACGGCCCTGCTCACCGGCGGCAATCATGGCGATGAATATGAAGGCCCAATCGCTCTCTTCGATCTTGCTCGCACCCTCACGGCCGATCGGGTTCAGGGCCGCGTCATCATCGTACCGGCGATGAACTATCCGGCTTTCCGGGCCGGGACCCGGACCTCGCCGATAGACCGCGGCAATCTCAACCGCAGCTTTCCCGGCCGTCCCGACGGCACGGTGACGGAAAAGATCGCGGATTACTTCCAGCGCACCCTGCTGCCGCTGGCCGATCTCGTGCTGGATTTTCACTCGGGCGGTCGCACCCTCGACTTCCTGCCCTATGCGGCGGCCCATGAACTGCCGGACAAGGCGCAGGAGAAGCGCTGCTTCGACGCCGTGGCGGCGTTCGCCGCTCCCTATTCCATGCGGATGATCGAGATCGACGCGGTGGGCATGTACGACACCGCGGCCGAAGACATGGGCAAGGTCTTCGTCACAACCGAGCTGTCGGGTGGCGGCACCGCATCGGCAAAGACGGTGCGGATTGCCAAGCTGGGCACCATGAACGTGCTCAAGCATGCCGGGATCGTCGCCGGAGAGCCGGAGATGAAGCCGACGCGCTGGCTCGACATGCCGTCGGCCGAGTGCTTCCGCTTCGCCGAGGATGACGGCCTCGTGGAACCCTGCATCGATCTCGGCGATCCGGTTCGCAAGGGCGACGTCATCGCCCGCATCCATCCTGTCGGCCGCACCGGACAGGTGCCGATGGAATACCGCGCCGCCCTCGATGGCGTTCTCGCGGGACGGCACTTCCCGGGCCTCGTCAAGACAGGCGACTGCCTCGCAGTCGTCGCCACGGTGGAGGACTGATCTTTCGAATTCAAAGACCGCCAGCGCTTCCGCTGCAAGCCGGACCAACCGGCACGCGGGCCCGATAACACCAGAGGAGAAGACCACATGCACAACACTATCCGCTGCGGCATTGCCGCTCTCGCTCTCACGGCAGCCGTTGGAGGTGCTCAGGCGCTTACTCTCGACGAGGTCAAGAGCGCCGGCTACGTTCAGGGCGCGACCGCCAACGAAGTGCCCTACGGCTATATGAAGGAAGACGGATCCGCCGCCGGAATCGGCCCTGATGTCGCGATCGCCGTGTTCAAGAAGCTGGGCATCAACGAGGTTAACTGGACCGTGACGCCGTTCGGCACGCTGATCCCCGGCCTGAAAGCCCGTCGCTTCGCCCTCGCGGCTGCCGAGCAGAACATCTCGCCGGAGCGCTGCAAGCAGGTCTCCTTCACGGAGCCGAACTCCAGCTACGGCGAGGGCCTGCTGGTGAAGAAGGGCAATCCGAAGAAACTGACCACCTATGCCGATATCGCGAAGGATCCGTCGCTCAAGGTCGCCGTGGTCTCGGGCGCCAACAACATCGACTTCCTGCGCGCCGTCGGCGTGAAGGACAATCAGATCGTCATCATCCAGGCCAATGCGGATGCGCTCTCCACGGTCCAGACCCGGGCCGATGCCTATGCAGCGACCGAATTGACCGTGTCCAAGCTTGCGGAAGGCGGAAAGGACGTGGAGCAGGTCAAGCCCTTCACGGATCCCATCGTGGATGGCAAGCCCGTCCGCAACTATGGCGGCTTCGCTTTCCGTCCTGAGGACAAGGAACTCCGCGATGCCTACAACACCGCGCTGGTCGAGTTCCGCAAGACCGACGATTACAAGAAGATCCTGACTTCCTACGGCCTCAGCGAGGAAAGCATCAAGGCCGCCATGGCCAAGAACGTCGCCGACCTCTGCGCCGGCAAGTAACTCGCCGGACCTGTTGGACTGCCCGGCCCGAAACTTGCATCTCGGGCCGGGCAGAGCATCGCTAAGGAGTCGCGGATGACCTGGACGCAGTATCTGGCTCCCCTGATGAAGGGCGCGCAGATCACGGTGATGATTTCGCTGACCTCGATCGCATTCGGCACCGTGTTGGCCTTTTTGGCAGGCATTGCCCGCACGTCGAGCAACCCGATCATCTCAGGGATCGCCTTCGTCTATGTCCTGCTGTTTCGGGGCACGCCGCTGCTCGTCCAGCTCTTCTGGTTCTATTATGCTCTCCCCTTGATCGGCGTCTCCTTCGATCCGATCACTACCGGCATCATGGTCCTGTCGCTTCTTACCGGAGCCTTCGGGGCGGAAGTCGTGCGCGGCGCCCTTATGGCGGTGCCGCAAGCGCAGCACGAGGCAGCTCGCGCGCTGAATTTCAGCAAGTTCCACACCCTTTGGCACATCTCCATGCCGCAGGCGATCATCGAGATGATGCCGGCCTTTGGCAATCTGGCGGTCCAGAACCTCAAGGACACGGCGCTCGTATCGCTCATCTCCATCGCCGATCTGACCTTCCAGGCTCAGTCCTTGCGCAATATCACCCTGGATAGCGCCACGATCTATACCATGACCCTCGCCGGCTACTTCATCATCGCGCTGGGCCTGATGCTCATCATTCGCTTCATCGAAGCGAAGCTGCGGCGCGGCGCGGCCTTTCCCCGGAGCGCCCACTCATGATGTACGGCTATGAATGGGACACCTCATCGGCTCTCGCCTTCGCGCTTTCGATTCTGCCGATCCTCGGGATCGGTCTTCTCGTGACCCTGCAGGCGGCGGCGGTCGGCTATGCCATCGCCTTGGTCCTCGGCCTGGTCCTCGCGCTCCTGAGGCGGAGCCGCTACAAGGTGATCTCCTGGACCGTCGCCTGCTTCACCGAGTTCGTCCGAGACACGCCGCTCCTCGTCCAGCTCTTCTTCCTTTATTACGTGCTGCCCGACTTCGGAATCGTCCTGCCGGCCTTCATGACGGGAGCGCTGGCGCTCGGCCTGCAATATTCGGCATATACTTCGGAGGTCTATCGCGGCGGCATCAATGCCATCCAGCGCGGCCAGTGGGAGGCTGCGACGGCCCTGAACCTGACGCGCTTCCAGACCTATCGCGATATCGTGGTGCCGCAGATGGTCCCGCGTATCGTTCCGGCGCTGGGCAATTATCTCGTCTCGATGCTGAAGGAGACACCGGTCCTGTCGGTCGTCACCGTGCTCGACATGCTGGCACTTGCCAACATGATCGGAGAGCGCACGTTCGATTACCTCGTACCGCTCTCGATGGTCGGCCTGATTTTCCTTCCCATGGTCCTTATCTGCTCGGCTCTCATCCATCTGGTGGAAAGGGCTCTGCCCAAAAGCGGGATTCCCTTGCGATGACATCCATCATTCGCTTTCAGAACGTCACCAAGCGCTTCGGCGCGCTGACGGTCCTGGACAATTTCAACTTCGATGTCCGCCAAGGCGAGAAGGTGACGCTGATCGGTCCGTCCGGCTCCGGCAAATCCACCGTGCTGCGAATCCTGATGACCCTCGAGCCCTTCCAGGAAGGACAGCTGGAACTCGCCGGCATCGGCTACCACGAGAGTCATGGACGGGGTGATTTCAAGGCCAGCGATAGGCACCTGCACAAGATCCGCTCCAATGTCGGCATGGTGTTCCAGAGCTTCAACCTGTTTCCGCACATGACGGTGCTCCGCAACATCGTCGAGGCGCCGGTCGCCGTCCTCAAGATGAAGCGAGAGGAAGCGGAAAGCCGCGCCGTCGAGCTTCTGCGGATGGTCGGTCTGCTCGACAAGAAGGACCAGTACCCGAGCCAGCTTTCCGGCGGTCAGCAGCAGCGTGTCGCGATTGCGAGAGCGCTCGCCATGCGTCCGCGCGTCCTCCTGTTCGATGAGCCGACCTCGGCCCTCGACCCTCAACTCGTGGGAGAGGTGCTGGGTGTGATCCGCAATCTCGCGCAAGAGCATGACCTGACCATGCTGCTTGTCACCCACGAGATGCGCTTTGCGCGCGAGGTGTCCGACCGGGTGTGTTTCTTCGACAAGGGTCGCATCGTGGAGCAAGGTGAGCCCGATCGCTTCTTCACAAACCCGGAACAGCCGCGAACCCGGGAGTTCCTGAGCTCGGTCCTGAATGGCTGAGGCATGACCAGAGAAAGTCTCGGCGGCTGCCCTTCAGAACCGAGACTCTCTCGGTCCCAAGGGCGAAGAACCGAAACTCTCTCCCTCGTGAAGCACTAGCCTGCATCGCATCGGTTTTCAGGAGATCACCGCATGAATGCGATGACGCAGACCACGGCCGCCGCCATTCCCTCCAAGGCAGAGATCCATCCGGCCTTGAGCCGCCTGCAGGATGCCCGCCTGCTGCGTGAGATGGCCTATATCGGTGGGCGCTGGACAGGAGCCGCCTGCGACCTCCGCTTCGAGGTCCGCGACCCGGCCTCCGAGCTGGTCGTTGCCAGAGTCGCCCGCCTCGGTGCGAATGAGGCGACGCAGGCCGTCGACGCGGCAGCTCTTGCCCTGCCCGCCTGGAAGGGCCTGATGCCGCAGGAGCGCGCCGCCCGCATGCGGGCCTGGCATGATCTCATTCTCGATGCCCGCGAGGATCTCGCCCTTCTCATGACCCTCGAACAGGGCAAGCCTCTGTCCGAATCCCTTGGGGAGATCTCCTATGCCGCTTCCTTCGTGGAATGGTATGCGGAAGAGGCGAAGCGCCTCAATGTCGAAAGCGTGACGAGCCATCTGCCGGGAGCGGAGATGCTTGTGCGCCGCGAGCCGCTGGGCGTCGCCGCGCTGCTGACGCCCTGGAACTTCCCCTCCGCCATGCTGACGCGCAAGGCTGCGGCCGCGCTCGCCGCCGGCTGCACGGTGGTGGCTCACCCTTCCTCCTATACGCCTCTTTCCGCCCTCGCCCTGGCGGAACTGGCCGAGCGCGCCGGTCTGCCGGCAGGCGTTTTCAACATCGTCACCGGCGATGCGGAGCCCATCGCCAACCGGTTCTGCGACGATGAACGGGTGCGCGTCGTCAGCTTCACCGGTTCGACGGAAATCGGTCGCAAGATCGCCGCCCGCTGCGCCCCGACCATGAAGCGCCTCGTGATGGAGCTCGGCGGCCATGCGCCCCTGATCGTCTTCGACGATGCCGACCTGGCCAAAGCCGTGGAGATTGCCATGGCAGCGAAGTTCGCGACATCCGGTCAGGATTGTCTCGCCGCCAACCGCATCTACGTCCAGCGTCCGGTCTACGACGCTTTCTGCGAAGCTTTCGGCAAACGCATCGCCGGGCTGAAGGTCGGCGCGGGCCTGGAGGCGGATACGGAAATCGGCCCGCTGATGCACGCCGACGCGGTCTCCAAGGCACAGGCGCAGATCGACGACGCGGTGAGGCAGGGCGCACGGCGGGTCACGGGAGATGGCGCGACTGTGGGACCTCTCTTCGTCGCGCCGACCCTGCTCGCCGATGTGCCGGACGGCGCGCTCATCATGAGCGAGGAGACCTTCGCCCCTATCGCCGCGGTCACTCCGTTCGAAACCGAGGATGAGGTCGTGAGGCGCGCGAACGCGACCGAATACGGCCTCGTCGCCTATGTGGTCACCGAGAACGGCGCCCGGGCCTTGCGGCTCGCCCGCTCGCTGGAATACGGCATGGTCGCCGTCAATCGCGTCAAGATCACGGGAGCGCCGATTCCCTTCGGCGGAATGAAGCAGTCGGGCCTCGGGCGCGAGGGATCCCGCCACGGTCTCGAAGCCTTCACCGACCTGAAATACGTCTGCCTCGACATCAATTGATCCGGAGCCATTCCATGCTGCATGACAACAACAACCTCGACAACGAACTCCACGCCTGGGACAGGGACCATTTCTTCCATCCCTCGACGCATATGGCCCAGCATGCGCGTGGCGAGACGCCGAACCGCATCATCGCTGGCGGCGAAGGCGTTTATATCGTCGATCGTGAGGGCAAGCGCAGCCTCGACGCCTTCGCGGGCCTCTACTGCGTCAATGTCGGATACGGCCGTACCAAGATCACGGACGCCATCGCGGCCCAGGCGGCAACTCTTCCCTATTACCATGCCTATGTCGGGCACGGCTCCGAGCCTTCGATCCGCCTTGCCAAGATGATCATCGACCGCGCTCCGAAGGGCATGAGCCGCGTGTTCTTCGGCTTGTCGGGTTCCGATGCCAACGAGACCAACATCAAGCTTGTCTGGTACATGAACAACGTGCTCGGACGGCCGGAGAAGAAAAAGATCATCTCCCGCTGGCGGGGCTATCACGGCTCGGGCCTGATGAGCGGAAGCCTCACGGGCCTTGCGGCCTTCCACAACCTGTTCGACCTGCCGCGTCCGCCGATTCTGCACACGGAAGCGCCCTATTATTTCCGCCGCCCCGACCGCAACATGTCCGAGGAGGAATTCTCGCAATACTGCGCGGACAAACTGGATGAGATGATCCAGGCCGAAGGTCCGGACACGATTGCCGCCTTCATCGGCGAGCCGGTGCTCGGCACCGGCGGCATCGTCCCGCCGCCGAAGGGCTACTGGGACAAGATCCAGGCGGTTCTCGGCAAGTACGACATCCTGCTCATCGCGGACGAGGTGATCACGGGCTTCGGCCGCCTCGGCACCATGTTCGGGTCGGACCATTACGGCATGAAGCCCGACCTGATCACCATCGCAAAGGGTCTGACATCGGCCTATGCGCCGCTCTCCGGCGTCATCGTGTCCGACAAGGTCTGGCGCGTGCTGGAGCAGGGTTCGGACACATACGGCGCAATCGGCCATGGCTGGACCTATTCGTCGCATCCGCTCTGTGCAGCGGCGGGCGTTGCCAACCTGGAAGTGGTCGACGAACTCGACCTCGTCGCCAATGCCGGGGAAGTGGGCGCCTATTTCAAGCAGGCGCTCACCGATGCGGTAGGCTCCAACCGATTCGTGGGCGAGGTACGCGGCGAAGGCCTGCTGGCAGCCGTCGAGTTCGTACGCGACCGCGACGATCGAGAGTTCTTCGACGTGTCGGAAAAGGTGGGACCGCGCATCACGGCAGCCCTGCTCGAGCGGGGCGTCATCGGCCGTGCTATGCCGCAGGGAGACATCCTCGGCTTTGCTCCCCCGCTCTGCCTGACCAAGGGTGAGGCCGACACGATCGTGGCCGCCACGAAGGGCGCCGTGGAAGCCGTAACCAGGACTCTCTAAAGCGCTTTGCGAGAATGGGCAGGCGCGCTCGCCTGCCCATTCGACATGCCCTTAGGGAGCGTGTCGCCGGACACGAAACGGGGCTGCGCCAGCGAAAATTGATCCACTTTTCCGCGCGATGCGCTAGCATCGGCTCGGCAACAGAACAACCCACAACGACGCAAGGTCGGAATTTCCGGGAGACGCTCACATGCTGGTCGGGGTGCCGTCTGAGATCAAGGACAATGAAGCCCGCGTGGGGCTCATCCCCTCTTCCGTTCAGGAACTGGTGCATCATGGCCACCGCGTCATGGTCCAGGCCGGCGCGGGACTCGGGTCGGGCTTTACCGACGAGGATTACAGGCTCGCCGGCGCCGAGATCGTCGACGGTCCGGAGAAGATCTTTGCGGATGCCGAGATGGTGGTGAAGGTGAAGGAACCCCAGGCTCAGGAGCGCGAGCGCCTGCGGCCCGGCCAGATCCTGTTCACCTACCTCCACCTTGCGCCGGATCCGGAGCAGACCCGGGACCTCATCGCGTCGAAGGCCGTTTGCATCGCATACGAGACCGTCACCTCGCCCTCCGGCGCCCTGCCCCTCCTGACCCCCATGTCGGAAGTCGCGGGGCGGCTCGCGCCGCAGGTGGGTGCCCATGCCCTTGAAAAGGCGCAGGGCGGGCGCGGGATCCTGCTCGGCGGCGTCCCCGGCGTTCGGGCCGCTTCGGTCGTGATCCTGGGCGGAGGCGTATCCGGCACCCACGCGGCCACGATTGCCGTCGGCATGGGCGCACAGGTAACGGTGGTCGATAGGTCGCCGGATGCCCTGAAGCGCCTTTCGAGCCAGTTCGGCAACGCGATCTCAACGGTCTATTCCACACGCGCCGCCATCGAGAAGCTGGCCCAGGAGGCTGATCTGCTGATCGGCGCGGTGCTTATCCCAGGTGCTGCCGCACCGAAGCTGGTGAGCCGCGAGATCATACGCACGATGAAGAAGGGCTCCGTCGTCGTGGATATCGCCATCGATCAAGGCGGCTGCTTCGAGACCTCGCATCCGACCACGCATTCCGATCCGACCTATGTGGTGGACGGTGTCGTCCATTACTGCGTCGCCAACATGCCGGGCGCGGTCGCCAGGACATCGACGCTCGCCCTGAACAACGCGACGCTGCCGTTCGTTTTGGCTCTCGCGGACAAGGGCTGGCGCATGGCGCTCTCGCAGGATCCGCACCTGCTTGCCGGCCTGAACGTGTGCGACGGCAAGGTGACCTGCGAGCCTGTTGCGGAAGCGCAGGGCCTGCCCTACACGCCGGCCCATGAGATGGTTGGCAACGGCCAATAGAGGCGGCGGCCGTCGGGCCGCCGCTTCCGCTATTTGACTGACCTTCCGCTCAGGTCGTGAGATTTTCCTCAGCGGAGCGCAGTGCCCGTTACTTCTTGATCAGCCCGACTTCTTCGCTGATGACCCTCAACTGATCTCTCGATTGTTCGATGAGGGCCTGGGTAGCCTTTGCATCCGCATAGGCATAGCCGATGGAGACCGAGCGGTATGCCGTCTTGACGGCCGGGTCCGCCATGGTCTGACGCAGGATCTCCTGCCAGCCATTGGCGATGTTGTCGGGCGTGCCCTTCGGAAGAACCAGCGCACGCCAGACCGAAAGATTGACGTCGTATCCCTGCTCCTTGAAGCTCTTCACATCGGGCATTCCGTCGAGGGGGGTATCGCCGTTGTGAGCGAGCACCTTCAGCTCGCCCGCATCGATCTGCGCCTTGACCTCGGAGGGATAGAGCAGACCGGCGGAGAGATCGCCGGACAGGATGCCGAGCAGGATCTCGCGGCCGCCCTTGATGGGGATGCGGCGGAACTTGGCGCCCAACACTTTCTCGATCTGGTGCCGATTGTAATCCTGGTTGCCCCAGTTGCCCGACACACCCATCAGAACGCTGTTGGGCTTGGCCTTTGCAGCCTCGATGAACTGCTTCAGGTCCATCTTGCCGTACGGTCCCTTGGCTGCGACGACCAAAAGATTCGGATCGGCTGCGATCTGTCCGATGTACCGGCAGGTCGTCTCATCGTACTTGATGCTCTCGAGACGATAGTTGTCCGTCACCAGAGACGTGGACACCTGCCCGATGGTTTGCCCATTGGGTGCGGCATTCATCATCTCGTTATAGGCGACAACGCCACCGCCGCCGGGCTGGTTGACGACCACGATCGGCTTGCCGGCGTATTTCTCCATGACCTGCGCCAGGGCGCGCGCATTGGAATCGTGCCCGCCGCCGGGGCTCGACGGCACGATGAGGGTCACGGGACCGGTCGGCCGCCAATCCTGGGCGGCAGCAGGCGCGCCCCACGCGGCGAGCGCGAGGGCCAGGCCTGCCAGGCCGGCTTTGGTGGAATGGGATTTATGCATCGTTTCCTCCCTCGGGATCCGTTAGTCGTAGCGCTTGCGGAAGAGCGGGCGCAGTTCGCTGATGGGCCGCTTGTTCTTGATCAGGTCGCGCATGACGTCTTCGGCCTGCTCGATAGCCTGCGCCTCGGCGATAACGCGGTCCACATGCTCAAAGGGGACGACGCAGATGCCGCTGTCGTCGGCGACGATGAGATCGCCGGCATAGACGACGATGTCGTGCACCGTGACGGGACCGTTGATCTCGATGGCTTCCATGCGGAACTTGCCGGTGATCGGCGTCGCGCCCTTGGCCCAGACAGGGTAGTCGATCTCGCGGATCGCGGTCAGATCGCGCACGGCGCCGTTGACGATGGAGCCTGCGAAGCCCGAGGTCTTTGCGACGGTGCAGGATTGCCCGCCCATGTTCGAAACGTCGAGATTGCCGCCGAAATCCGCCACCAGAATGTCGCCCGGCTCCGAGAGATAATAGACCTCGCGGGTCGACATCTTGATCGGATCCTTGTCGTAGGCTCCTTGCGTCGGCGTCTTGCGCTCGGGAATATTGCGCAGGGTGACAGCCGTTCCGGCGATCTTCTTGCCAGGCAGCAGAGGCGGAAGATGGGTCGAAGCCACCACACCGCGCAGTCCGAGACCGTCGAGGATATCGGACACGGTGGTCGTCATGTCCTGAAGCGCAAGATATTGATCGATCGTTGCCTTCGGAACGCGCGGGAACTTGATCCTCTTGATCCGGTCCTGCGGAACCTGACCCCAGATCCGGCCGGCGGCCTTGTACTCGTCGTACTCTTCGGCAAGGGTTTGCGTGGTCGATGTCGCTTGAGCGGCACTCATCCGAATATCTCCTCTTCAGTTGTCGGAATGGTCATTCACCCTGGAAAGCCTCTTCGCGTCGGCGCCGGAATGACGGCGAGACGAGCAGGACCAGGAGAAAAAGGGCGGTCAGCAGCAGCGCGGCACTGACTGGGCGGGTCAGGAAGGCAGTCGCGTCCCCGGCGGAGATCAGCATGGCCCGGCGGAAATTGCTCTCCAGCAAGGGGCCCAGAACGAAGCCGAGCAGCAGCGGCGCGGCCTCGAAGCTCAACTTGCTCAGCACGTAGCCGAAGACCGCGAAGAACAGCATCACGTAGATCAGGAAGGTGGAATTCTGGATGCTGAAGACGCCGACCGTCACGAAGACGACGATCGCCGGATAGAGAACCCGATAGGGAATCTTGAGCATCTTCACCCAGATCCCGATCAGCGGCAGATTCAGGATCACGAGAATGACATTCCCGATCCACATGGAGGCGATGAGGCCCCAGAACAGCTCCGGATTGCTGTCCATGACCTTCGGACCGGGCTGCACGTTGTGGATCATCATGGCGCCCATCAGCAGCGCGGTCGTTGCGTTGGCGGGAACGCCGAGGGTCAGCATCGGAACGAAGGAGCTCTGCGCAGCAGCGTTGTTGGCGCTTTCCGGAGCTGCAACGCCCTCGATCGCACCCTTGCCGAATTCCTGAGGCCTCCGCGACACACGCTTTTCCAGGGTATAGGCCGCGAAGGAGGACAGGAGCGCTCCGCCGCCCGGGAGAATTCCCAGCACCGATCCGAGCAGCGTGCCGCGCGCAATGGCGGGGGCGGCACGCCTGACATCCTCCCGGTCGAGCCGCAGGCTGGTGATCTCGGTCGTCACCAGATCGCGGGAGCTCACACGCTCCAGATTCTTGAGAACTTCGGTCAGACCGAAGACACCCATCGCCACAACGACGAAGTCGACGCCGTCGGAAAGCTCGAAGATCCCGAACGTATACCGCTCGACGCCGGAATTGATGTCGGTTCCGACAATGCCGAGCAGCACGCCGGTCACGATCATCGCAATGGCTTTGACGACGGATCCGGAGGCCAGAACCACAGCGGCGATCAGGCCGAGCAGCATCAGGGAAAAGTATTCCGCGGCACCGAAGCTCAGCGCGACGGATGCGAGGGCGGTCGCGGAGGCCGCGAGCATCAGGGTTCCGAAGCAGCCGGCAACGAGCGAGCCGATTGCCGCGACGGTGAGAGCCTGTCCCGCGCGCCCCTGCCGCGCCATCTGGTAGCCATCGAGGCAGGTGACGACGGAGGAAGCCTCACCCGGAAGATTGACGAGAATGGCGGTCGTCGAGCCGCCGTACTGCGCGCCGTAATAGATGCCGGCCAGCATGATCAGAGCCGATGTCGGTTCGAGCGCGTAGGTGACGGGCAGAAGCATCGCCACCGTCGCCACCGGGCCCAGGCCCGGAAGAATGCCGATCAGGGTTCCGAGCAGCGCGCCGGCGAAGCAATAAGCGATGTTGGCGGGCGTAAGAGCAACGCCGAAACCTAAAGCGAGATTCGAAAGGAGTTCCATTCAGTTGCTCCACGGAAAAAGCGGCATGGGCATACCGATGGCTTCCACGAATACGAGCGCGGAAATCGCGGCGAGCAGGACGGCCTCGATGAGGATCTCGCGCATGCGCCGGTCCGGCGCGGCAAGGCCGCTGATGGCGACGACCATCGCGCAGGCGGCCACATAGCCGATATGTCTCAAGGTGAACGCAAACAGCGCAATGGCGCCCAGTATCAGGATCATCGGCCCGATTGCCCAATTCCCCGAGACGGTCAGGCCGGTCGCCTGCGTCGCGGCTCCCTGGACGAGGAGCACCACACCGAGAGCTGCAAGGACGCTGCCGAGCAGCAGGGGAACGAAGCCCGGCCCCATCTCCTCCAGCGTTCCGATCTCGTAGTTTCGGCCGCCGATCAGGAAGAAGGCCGCGATGGCGAGCAAAAACAATCCTGACAGCACATCCGTATTCTTTAGTAACTTCGACACGACAGCTCCTCCTGAGCCTGTGTTAGGGAGCCTCGCCGACCCGTGTGCTCAGGTAGCCGGCCTCATCGCGCAGCAATTGGCGGCAGAGCTCGCCCGACCGCTCGTATTCGTCGAGCGGCCCCGCAAGCGTGAGGGCTCCGACGAGCCTCCCGCGGGTGGAGATGACCGGGACCGCGACGGCGAAGGCGCTGCTGGTGGCCTCGCCGAAACTGACGGAGATGTGTTCGCGTGCGATTTCCCCGAGCTGCACAGCAAGGGCTTCCCGATCCGTCACCGTGGTCGGGGTCAGGGCTTCAAGGGCATGTCCATCGAGGACACGGTCTCTCAACGCCTGCGGGCTGAAGGCCAGGAGAACTTTGCCCGTGGCGCCCACATGCAGCGGTCTCACCTGCCCCTCAGGAATGGCGTAGCGCAGGCCCTGCTCGGGCTCCTCGCGGGCAATGACCAGGCGCGCATCACCGCGAACGACGGAGAAGAATGCCGTCGCCTTGGCCTTCTCGGACAGATTCCGCAATCGGGGGCGGACGAGGCCGGTCAGCCCGTTATAGGCATCGCGAACGAGCCATCCGAGCCGGAATGCCTTGGGGCCGAGCTCATAGGTGCCCTGCTCCACATTCACGACGATGAAGCCTGAGGCTTCCAGGGTGCCGAGATAGCGCAGGATGCGGCTGCGGGTCAGGCCGGTGCGCTGGTGAAGCTCGCCCAGGCGCAAGCCTTCGGCGCTCTCGAAAGCATCCAGGATTTGCAGAGCGGCCTGAACGGCAGCCACGTGGCGTTCTGTTTCCTTACCCATGTTTCTATTCTGTAGAAATGATTTCTATTTTTATAAAAATGGAGAGATGCCGGTCGCAGGTCAAGCGGAAAATCGGCCCAATCGTGCGTCACTTTGTTAGGAAGGCAGACTATCTCCGCATCGGCGGAGCGGATGCCAAAGGACTTCCAGAACAAGTGGCATCAGCTCTCATTTGGTTTTCATCAAGCACCGGTCCCATTCAGGCGTGCCTCCGAAACGGTCGACGAGCAGGTCGATCAAAACGCGCACCTTGCCTGGAACATAGGAGCCCGGCGGACGCACGACGTAGATGCCATATTCGGGCATCGGATAATCGAGCAGGAGAGGCACAAGCGCACCGCTCTCGATGGCATCGGCAGCCAGGAAAGAAGGTGCGTCTGCAATCCCATACCCTGCGATCGCCCATTGGAGAATCGCTTCCCCGCTGTCGGATCTCAACCGCCCCTCCGGCCGTATCGAGATCAGCCGCTTGCCCGACTGGAACTGCCACTCCGGCACGAGGCGACCGGTGTAGATCAGGCACTCATGCGCCGCGAGGTCCTGTGGGCCGTCCAGCCCTCCATGGCGGGCTAGGTAATCCGGACTTGCGACAAGAACCGATCGCACCGGTGCGATCCTTCGGGCCACAAGACTGGAATCCCTGAGGGAGCCGATGCGGACCGCAGCATCGAACCGCTCCCCGATCAGGTCTGCCAAGCGGTCGGTATAGGACACATCGAGCTCTAGACCGGGATGGAGCCGGACCAGTTCCGTCAGTACGGGGGTGAGGTGCCGCACGCCGAACGACAACGGCGCGGATAACCGGAGGCGCCCGCGCACCGATCGGCCCTGTTCGGCAACGACATCGCGCGCTTCTTCCAGTTCCGCCAGGATCCGGTCACACCGTGCCTTGAACTCGATTCCGGCCTCCGTCGGACTGATGCCGCGCGTGCTTCGGCTGAGGAGGCGGGTGCCGAGGTCGGCCTCCAGCCGCGTGATCCGCCGGCTCAGGATCGATTTGGAAATGCCAAGGCGTGCCGCCGCGCGGTTGAGCCCTCCGCTCTCGACGACCTCGACGAAGCTCCTCAGATCCTCCAGATCAATCACGTGGTGTTCCTCCCGGGACAACAGTCTGGTGCTGAATATGCACCTTCTACTGCATCGGATGAAACACTAGGTCTCTGGCATCGCATTGACCAGAAGCCCTGAAGGGATTGTCATATGTCCACAGCTCTCGTGATCACCAGCAGCGCGCTCGGCGACGCCTCCGTCTCCAGCCGGCTCGTTGCGGAAACCGTCGCCCGCCTGCGTTCCCATGATCCCGGCCTCCGGGTCATCACCCGCGATCTTGGCAGCGATCCCATTCCGCACCTGAATTTCGACTCGGCCACCGCCTTGCGTGGAGCGGAGCCCGAGAACGCGGCCCAAGCTGCGGCTCGATCCCTCTCGGACGACTTGATCGCCGAACTCAAGGCGGCCGATACGCTCATCATCGGTGCGCCCATGTACAATTTCGGCATGCCATCGACCCTGAAGGCCTGGTTCGACCACGTGCTGCGTGCCGGCATCACGTTCCGCTACAGCGAGAGCGGCCCTGAAGGCTTGATCGAGGGCAAGCGAGCCGTTGTCATCGTCAGCCGCGGCGGTCTCTACAGCGAAGGGCCGGCGCAAGTCATGGATTCACAGGAGCCGCATCTGCGCAACCTGCTCGGCTTCATGGGCATCACCGACGTGACCTTCCTTCGGGCGGAGAAGCTCGCCTTCGGTCCGGAGGTTCGCGAGCAGGCCATCGATATGGTGCGCCAGCAGATGGCGGAGACGATTGGTGAGGCCTGCCGCAAGGCAGCCTAGCCAACGCTCGGCTCCGTTAGGGATGGCGGCCATAGTCGCCATCCCCAAGCATGACATCGACGCGGCCATGCCATTTGACGTGCATTTTCCGCTCAAATGACAAAGATCGGCTCATAAGGAGATTCTGCGCGATCGGCCAATCTGCCTGCTATCGTGTCGAATCGACGGAAGGCATTTGCACGGGACCGCTTCATGAAAAAGATCGGCTTTCTCTCCTTCGGACACTGGTCCCCCTCCCCGCAGTCACAGACGCGGTCGGCCCGGGATACTCTCGTCCAGTCCATCGACCTTGCCGTAGCAGCCGAAGAACTCGGCGCGGATGGCGCTTACTTCCGCGTCCACCACTTTGCGCGCCAGCTCGCCTCCCCCTTCCCGCTTCTGGCGGCAATCGGCGCCAAGACGAGCCGTATCGAGATCGGTACGGCCGTCATCGACATGCGCTACGAGAACCCTTTCTACATGGCAGAGGACGCGGGCGCGGCCGATCTGATCAGCGGTGGACGCCTCCAGCTCGGCATCAGCCGAGGCTCGCCCGAGCAGGTGACCGATGGCTGGCGCTATTTCGGCTACGCGCCCCAAGAGGGCCAGAGCGATGCCGATATGGGACGCCGCCATGCGGAAGTGCTCCTCGACATCCTCAAGGGCGAGGGCTTTGCCGAGCCGAACCCACGCCCGATGTTCCCCAACCCGCCCGGACTGCTACGCCTTGAGCCGCATTCGGAGGGACTGCGCGAGCGCATCTGGTGGGGCTCCGCGTCCAATGCGACTGCAATATGGGCCGCGCAGCATGGCATGAATCTCCAGAGCTCGACGCTGAAGGAGGATGAGACAGGCGAACCCTTCCACGTCCAGCAGGCCAAGCAGATCCGCCGCTACAGGGAAGCGTGGAAAGAGGCAGGACATGCCCGCGAGCCACGCATCTCCGTCTCGCGTTCGATCTTCGCACTCGTGGATGATCGCGACCGCGCCTATTTCGGGCACGGCAAGGACAACGACCAGATCGGCATCATCGACAATATGCGTGCGATCTTCGGCCGTTCCTACGCTGCGGAGCCGGACAGGCTCGTGGACGAACTCAAGACGGACGAAGCGATTGCAGAGGCCGACACGCTGCTTCTGACGGTGCCGAACCAGCTCGGCGTCGACTACAATGTGCATGTGATCGAGGCCATCCTGAAGCATGTCGCTCCGGCATTAGGCTGGCGGTGACGTTTCCGCAGGCACGCAGATCGAGTTGAGCTGCAGCCCGCAAGCAGAGCCAAGCCTATGCTGCCACGACAATATCGAAATGTCCTTGAAGCGCGCCCGGCTCGGATAGCTGCCCGGAAGCCAACGGCACGATCACGCTGTTTCGCGCCAGAGGATCACGGATGCGGTTGAGGACCCCGTCCCGTGCATTCAGGGGCTCGCCCTCGATATACATTTGTGTGACCAGACGTCCCTGCCCTGGCACATGCACGGCAAAATGAATGTGCGGCGTCCGCCCCGGATAAGGCACCGGTCGAATGGTGCGGAACCTGTATAGCCCCTGTTCGTCCACCTGCGTGCGACCATAGCCCTGGAAGGCATGGTCGATGCGTCCCTGACCGCCGGCACGAGGGTGGCGATAGATGCCATTGGCATCGCACTGCCAGATCTCCACCACGCTTCCGGGCTTTGGCTGCCCACGAGTATCCAGCACACGTCCCGACACATGGATCACTTGGCCAAGCGCCTGAGCGGCCTGACCCGTGACGCGCACCAGATCGCTGTCCATGTCCGGCGGGAACTCGACGGGATAGAAGGGTCCTTCCGTCTGCCCTGGTGTGGGGACCAGCGCGGCCGCGAACAGAGCCCTCGGGGTTATGACAGAGACCGATAAGATTGCTGTCCTAATCAGTAGAGAACGTCGATCAAGACGGAGAGCGGGATAGTCGGTCATCGCAGAACTCCAGGCCCAGATCACCGAAGGGCAGCATAGACCGCTTGCGCCTTCAGGCCAGCTCATCGCCTCTCACATCGCACGAACGTGATGAGGCTTCGAGATGACCGTTCGGTCCGAGCTGGTCCGATCCTCCGAAAATCGCTCTAGGAGCTGACCGGGGGTGTCGGCTCGCCAAGGGAGAGCATCAACCGGTTCGCCCAGTTGAAAAAGGATGCGCCGTTGATGACATCCACGATCTCCGCGTCGCCGAGCCCCGCGACACGTAGCGCCTCGATTTGCCTGCTGCCAAATTCGATCGGCGTGTCCGTCAATGTCACCGAGGCTGCAACGATCGCGTTCCAGCGACCATCGATATCCACATCGACGCCTTCGTCGAGCAAGCGCTGAACGTCGGCGCCCCGCTTGGAAAATTGCGTCGCAAACCGGGAATGGACGGAAGCGCAGAAGATGCAGCCGTTGGATCGCGAGGTGGCCGTGGCTGCGAGTTCGCGCTCGGCCCGGGGAAGGCCGTTGCTCGTGTTGTAGAAGATGTCCTTATCCGTCTTCGTTCTGGCCTGCAGGATATCGGGATCGCGGGCGAGCAGGAGGAAGTATGGTGACTTGGCGCGAGACGCATCGACGAGGCCGGCCCAGTGCCGCTCGGTGAGCTGTTCCGCAGGAAACGGCTCCAGCCAGGGCAGCCAGCCCAATTCCTCCTGCGTGAATGCGGTGGGCTCGCGATTTTCGGGATAGGATAAGGTTGTCTCGGTCATGGAAGTGCCCCTTCTCAAACGGTTCCGGACGCAAGAACGCCCGTGAATATCTGCGTATGATCGGCGTCGGCATTCTCGACCGCAGACGCACCCGCCAGGGCGCGCAAGCCTGCGACAACGCGAATCTGGAAGGACAGGAACGCGACGAGCTGCGACAGGGTCACCACATCGGTGGTAGACCATCCGGCATCGAGCAGCCTCTGCAGCGCGGCCGGACTTGCGTCGCGGGGATGGAAGACGAGCAGATGGGCATGCTGCAATCCGGCAACGAGCCGAGATCCAAGACGCTCCCTGTTGTCCGCGGAGACCTGGTACTCCGGCCCCTCCTCATCCTCGACCGTGAGAGGACCTTGCGGATAGCGACCGTAGGGGCCCGTCACGGAACCCCGGGCAATCTCCGACCTGATGGCATCGGTGAGCCTCGGATGTCCGAGCTTTTGCAAGGATGCCGCATAGAAATCCGTCACATGGGCTTGCCGGTGCAGCCCTGCCACGAACGTGGCGATGGCATAGCGCTCGATGGCCGTGACATGGCCGGGGACCTCCGGCTCGAAGAGCGCCAGAAAACTCCTCTGCGCATTCTCCCGGGCCTGGGGTCGCTGATCGCGCAATCTGTCGAGGCTGGACTCCGGCTGGATCCCGGCAAGACGATCGATCACGTCCGATATGATTGTGCTCATGGTTTTCTCACATTCCGGTTGTTGGCGTGATTGGTTCAGCGCACGAGGGCAACGCGCTTTTCAGTTTTGGCTGCAGGCTTCTGCCAGCCGAGAGCCGGAGCGACCTCGCTTGCGATCAATTCGATCGACCGCAGGATGTATTCATGCGGCGGGTCGATCGAATGGACCTGGAACACGAGGTCGGTCACCCGCGGCAGAGTGGTATCCCAGCTGAGACTCTCGATCACGTCCTTGGGTGTTCCCACATGCGTGTCGAGAGCCGCGATGATGTCCATCAGGGTGTCACCGGGGATCACGTGCCCCTTGGCGGCGAAATCGGTCACGACACGACGCAACCCCTTTTCGGCGAGACGCAGGGCCTCTTCCCTGCTGTCCGCGACGAACAGCGAGCGCGAGGCGACGATACGCGGCTCCCGGCCTTCCGGCAGCGCCTCGAGATAGGCATCGATGATAGGATGCTGGATATCGGCGAGAGTTGCCCCGGGCGCATCCTTCGGTCGCGGCTGAGTACGCGAGAGCATGAGACCGTCACCGGCCTTGCCGGCGCGGATCCCGCCCCCGACGGAAAAGGTCGCCTGCCAGACACGATCATTGAGATCCGGCGCGGACGGGTAGAGAGAATCCCCGCCCTCGAAGCGCCCGCCGCTCCAGGCGTTCCGTAGAACGGCGAGATGCCGCTCATAGATTTCGGAGCGGCTGGCGCTGTCCAGGCCGAAGGCCGTGAAGGACGAGGGCGTTCCGCCGGTTCCGACGCCGACCTCAAGACGACCGCCGGACAAAAGGTCCAGCACGACCGCATCTTCCGCCACCCGAACGGGGTTTTCGAGCGGCAGGGTAATGATTCCCGTGCCAAGGCGAATGCTCGAGGTTCGCGCCGCCACATGGGACAGGAAAACAAGGGGCGAAGGAAGCCCGCCTTCCGCCTCATGGAAATGGTGCTGGGCAACCCAGGCCGAGTCGAAACCCCACCGCTCCGCATGGATGATCTGCTCAGCCGCGAGGCGATAACGCTCGCCAGCGCTTGCCTCGTCCAGCAGGCGGGTGAAGAAGCCGAGCCTTTTGGGCTGCGAGGATATTGCCATCGATTTGCTCCGCTTGATCTTCTGCAATTAGTGCTGGCCGATGCCGCGTTGTCCGGGAATCGCGCTGATGAGTTCGCGCGTGTAAGGGCTGCCCGGTCGCAGGAACACATCTTCGACGGGGCCGCTGTCGACCTGGCGACCGTTGTGCAGGACCGAGACTGTATCCGAGATCTGGCGGACCACTGCGAGGTCGTGAGAGATGAAGAGATAGGTCAGCCCAAGGGCCTGCTGCAGTTCGTCGAGAAGCGCCAGAATCTGCGCCTGCACCGTGACGTCGAGGGCCGAGACGGCCTCGTCCAGCACCAGTACCTGAGGATCGAGCACCAGCGCGCGGGCAATGGCAACGCGCTGCCGCTGCCCACCGGAAAGGGCGCGTGGCTTGCGGGCCAGGACCGATTGAGGAAGACCGACCCGCTCGAGAATGGCATGAACCTTCTTCGCCCGGTCCTCCCGAGGCAAGGGATCGAAGTTCAGCAGCGGCTCCTCGACGATCTGGAAGATGGTCTGCCGCGGATCGAGCGAAGCGAAGGGATTCTGGTAGACCAGTTGAATCGTCTTGCGGAACTGGCGCAGGTTCTCTCCGCGCAGGGTGGTGACATCGATGCCGTCGACGAGGATGCGCCCCGATATGGGCTTCTGAAAACCGACGATGCTGCGCGCGGTCGTCGTCTTGCCCGAGCCGGATTCGCCGACGATGGCGTGGGTGGTTCCCCTCTTAACAGTGAAGGACACGCCGTCCACTGCACGGAACACTTCCCGGCTTCCGCCTATGGAAAAGTCCTGCACGAGGCTTTCGACCGCGATGGCATCGTCGCTCCCGCTGATACGCGGGGATCTGATGCGAGGAACGGCGCGAGCCTTGCCGAGAGAGGGAGCATCGGCGAGGAGCTTGCGCGTATACTCACTGCGTGGGAAGGCCAGAACTTCGGCGGTCGGCCCCTGCTCCTGAATGCGTCCACCTTTGAGCACCACGATGTGATTGGCCCGGTCGGCCGCCACACCTAGATCGTGCGTCACCAGCAGAACGGCCGTGCCGTATTCGCGGCGCAGTTCATCGATCAGGTCGAGGATGCGCTTCTGCACCGTCACATCGAGCGCGCTGGTGGGCTCGTCAGCGATGATCAGGGCCGGCCGCAGAGCGATCGCGATGGCGATCAGGACGCGCTGACGCATGCCGCCCGACAATTCGTGCGGATACTGCTTGGCGCGCAGCTCTGGTTGAGAGAGGCCGACGCGTGTCAGAAGCTCGATCACGCGCGCGTCGATCTCTGCCCTGCTGCCCTGTCGGTGGATTTGGAGCACTTCGGCGACCTGGGCCCCGATGGTCTTGACCGGGTTGAGCGAACTCGTCGGATCCTGCGGAATCAGGCTGATCCTGCTGCCGCGGATCGTATCGAGCTGCCTCTGCGACCAGCCCGCAATGTCAGTGCCATTCAACTTGACGGCACCGGCCTCCACGCGGCCGTTCTCTGCCAGAAGCCCGATCACCGCCTGCGCGGTCGTGGTCTTTCCGGAGCCCGACTCGCCGACGAGAGCCACGACTTGGCCCGACCGCACCAGGAGAGAAACCTCATGGACGACCCGCTGGAATCCGTCACTGCCGCGATAGCCCACGGCGAGGTTGCTGATCTCGAGAACAGGAAGCTTCGGAACATCGGGAGGCACCGGCCGGATGTTGATCGCCGTGGTCATGCTGTCACCTTTCCGAAGGACTGGCTGATGCGGTTCGCAGACAGGACGACAAGGATCACTACGATTCCCGGAACAGTCGTCAGCCACCAGGCTCGCGCGATGTAGTTCCGCCCCTCGGCAATCAGCAGGCCCCATTCCGGCGTCGGCGGAGGCGCGCCGTAGCCGAGAAAGCCCAACGTGGAGATCGTCAGGATCGCCCATCCGAGCTGTAGCGCTGCGAAGGCGATCACGGACGTGAGCGAATTCGGCAGGATGTGGCGCAGCAGCACGCGGCCGAACGTTCCGCCGCTGCCGAAGGCCGCCTCCACATAATCGCTGGCGCGGACCCTCACCACCTCGGAGCGGGCAAGGCGCGCGAAACTGGCGATAGAGGTCACGCCGACGGCGATGGCGGCGTTGAGAATGCCAAACCCCAAGAGGATGACGATGCTGAGCGACAGGAGAAGCTGCGGGATCGACAGCAACACATCGACACCGCGCATGATAGCCCCATCGATCCTACCACGGGCAGATCCCGCAACGATGCCGAGCGTCGTGCCGACCACGAGGCCGACGCCGACGGCCACGAAGGCACCCGAGAGCGAATTGCCGGCGCCATAGATGATGCGGGCCAGAAGATCACGTCCAAGTGCATCGGTGCCGAGCCAATGCTCGGCACTCGGCGCGCGCAATTGCTGGCGGGCGACACCGACCGTGGCGCTGTAGCTGGTGAACCATTGCGGAAACAGTGCCCAGAGCACGACGATCGCCATGACGAACCAGGCCAACACCAGGCCGGGCCGAATGCCTTTGACGACCTTCAGCCAAGCTGCGCCAAAGACGATACGCCTCGATGGGGGAGATGGGCTCTTGAGAATATCCGCATCGTCGCGCAGCAGGCTGCGTCCGATCGTGTTCAGGCCGGTCATGCGAGAGCTCCTTGTCTCGCTCTCAGGCGAGGATCGAAAACGGGATAGAGCAGGTCCACCGTGAGATTGATGAGCACGAAGGCCGCCGCCGAGAAAACGACGATCGCCTGCAGCACCGCGATATCCTGATCGTTGACGGAGCGCTGGGTCAGCCCGCCGAGGCCGTTGAGACCGAACACCGCTTCCGTGACTACCGCACCGGCCAGAAGCTCGCCGAAGAGGATGCCGGCGATGGTGAGAGTCGGCAGAACCGCATTCTTCGCCACATGCTTCCACAACACCCAGCGATGGGAGGCGCCCTTGGCACGGGCGACCGCGACGAAGGGCTCCGTCAGCACATGGTCGATGTTGCGCATCAGGATCTGGGCAAGCGGCGCTGAAATCGGGACTGCCAACGTGAGCACGGGGAGGATCAGAGCCTGCCAGGGTCCCGGGTTGATGACGGGAATGAGCTTGAGCTGAAACGAGAAGACCTGGATCAGCAGGATTCCCAGCCAGAAGACCGGCGTGGAGATGAAGAGCGAGGGGATCGACTGAATGAACGAGCGCAGCCACGAAAACGGCGACAATGCCGAGAGCGCGGCAAGGATGACAGCGACGACAACCGACAGCAGAAAGCCCAGTGCCGCAAGCCACAGGGTCGGCGGCAGGTTGGCCAGTATCAGATCGCCGACAGGCACGCCCGCATGAATGGAATAGCCGAAACGTCCGGTGAGGAAATTCGCGACGGTGTGAAGATACTGCATCCAGAGCGGGCTGTCGGCCGCATAGGAAGCGCGGATATCCGCGATCTGCTCAGGCCCTAAGCCGAGCTCGGGATTGAGGAACTTGATGAGAATGGCATCGCCCGGCAAGGCCTGCAGCAGGATGAATGAAACGGTGAACGCGGCCCAGAGCACGAGGGCCGCCTGCCCGATCCTTCCAATCACGTAGCGCGACATGGGAGCTTCCTGTCCGATCATCGAGAGGTTCCACGAAGCGGGCCGGATATCGTTTCGGCGATGCCCGGCCGGCTCCATGCAATCCTTAGCGGCGGGGCGCCAGCCAGGTGCTGTAGAAGCTGGGACGACCGACAGCTTCGAAGGACACGCCCTTCACGTAAGGAGCGGCGGCAAAGGCCTGGGGCTCCTCGAAGATCGGGATCGCATAGGCTTGGTCGACCACGTAATTCTGGACTTCACCTGCGATGGCAAGGCGCTTGGTGCGGTCGGGCTCGGAGGCGAGCTGATCGAGGAGTGCATTCAGCCGCTCGTCGACGAAGGACTGCACCTTGTCGCTGTTACCGCCCTTCTGCAGGAGGACATTGCGGTTCGTCGGGTAATACTGGCTCTTGATCACGTCGGGATCGGCGCGACCGACCATCGCGGGCGAGACAGGTGCCTTAGATGGATCAAGATTGTTCACGACTGCGCTGCCCGAGTCGGCTGTGAGAACGTTGAGCTTCACGCCGATCTTTTCCCATTGCTGCGCAACCAGCTGCAGCGTCTCCTTGTTCTGCGGCTGCGGCAGGGACTCGTAGGCCGACAGTTCGAGCGTCTGGCCATCCTTCTGCCGCCGGCCATTCGCACCGACCTTCCAGCCTGCCTCGTCAAGCAGCTGCTTGGCCTTCGCAAGGTCGTAGGACAGTTTCGGCGAGAGATCGACGTAGCCGAGCGCCGTCTTGGCGATGATCGACGTCGCCTTCGGATAATTGTCCGAGAACAGGGTCGCAACGATCTCGTCCGCATTCGTGGCCTGCAGCAGCGCGCGGCGAACGCGGATATCGGCGACGAGCGGATTGTCGGGACGGAAGACGACGCTGTTGTTCACACCGCGTGTCGAGGGCGCGTAGATCAGATATCCCTCATCCTCGACTTGCTTTTCGTCATAGGCCTGGATCTGTCGAATGACGTCGGCCTGCCCTGCCACCAGAGCGCCGATGCGCACACTGTCTTCCGGGGTAATGAGATATTTGATCTCGTCGAGATAGGCGCGGCCCTGATGCTCGAGTTTGGCCGGTCCCCAATTGTAGTCCGGACGTGCTTTCAGCGTGAGTTCACGCCCAAGCGTCTCGCTGGCAACGACGAAGGGGCCGGAGCCGATGATCTTCGTGGCATCGCCCAGCGTCTCATAAGGCAGCGCAAGCGTCTTCAGGGAAACGAGACCGGAGCCGATCACGGAGGTGCCCTGCAGGAATCCGGGCGACGGCTTCTTGAAAGTGAACTTGACCGTCTGCGGGTCGATGACTTCGCTGCGGTCGTAGTTGTTGATGACCTCCGAGATCGGCAGCTTCAGGTCTTTGTTGCCGCGTCCAAACGTGTCGTAGTTCTTGGCCACGGCGGCCGCATCGAGCGGTGTGCCGTCGGAAAACGTCACGCCCTTTCGGATCTTGAAGGTGTATTCCGTCGCATCGGCATTGACCGACCACGATTCAGCGATCCAGGGCTCGATCTCGAGCGTCTTCGGATTCTGATAGGTCAGCTTGTCGGTGATCTGGTTGAGGATGCCGCCGTTAGGATAGAATCCGCCTGCCGGCGGATAGAGGTTGGTGTGGGCCTGCTGCTCGAGATAGACCAGCGAGCCACCTTTCACCGGCGCACCCTCGGCCCCTGCGCCCAATGCGCCGCTGCTCCACATCGGGGAACCTGTGAGGAACGTGGCTCCCACCAAGGCCGCGAGGCCGAAATTGCGTCTGAAGCGAGTTTGGAACGTCACGATAAATCCCCTGCGCAATCGAGCTTCGAACTGAACGATCGGTGGATTATCGCGAGGGAACGTTCGGAAAATCAATTGGCACGTTCTTTTTTTAGAACGCGCCAAACGAGCTGTATCTTCTCCTGAGTGACCTTATGGGAGAATTTTGTTCCAGATCCTGGTTCCGAGGCACAGCACCGCTGCCATCCGAGACGTTGGGGCCGCCCTACGCGACCATCGCCGGCGTTCGAACCGTGGATCGGCTCAGTTCTGATGGACCAGTCGCTGGTTGATCCAAACCTGCGCAGTCTCGAGATTGGCGAAGGTTGGATGACTGATGCCGCCCAGTCGGCCGAAGCCCGCCTCCAGAAACCATTGCCCCGGTGCAATCTCGTTCTGCTCTGACAATCGGGTCAGCACGGCCACAAGCCGCCGATTTCCGTTGAAGACCAGCATGCCTTCCTCGTCGTACTCCGTAGCCACCCGCACGGACTGAAACGTCAAGGTCATGCTAATTAATCCTGCCGGAGATGAAGGTAGAGCGGGTCGAAGTCGCCTGCCTCTTTCAACTTCTGCCAGTCAGGAACGTTCACCTGCGTTCCCGAGGTCCGGATCAGGCCGTTGGCCCGCAATTCCTGAAGGATCCGATTGACATGGACATTGCTGGCACCGATGGCATCCGCCAGTTCGGTCTGGGTGATCGGCAGATCGAATGTATCGTCTTCTGCGAGGCCAACCGCGCTCAAGCGCACCTGGAATTCGCACAGGAGGTGGGCCATGCGGTTGTAGGCCTCTCGCCTGCCGATGCCGGTCATCCACTCGCGGAAGATGGAGGCATCGACCAGGGTCTCGCGCCAGAAAGCGGCACTAATTCGAGGATATCGGTCGCAGATCTGGATCAGGGCCTCGTGCTGAATGAAACCGACCGTGCACGGCGTAACCGTCGCCATGCTGGTGTCCATCACTTTCAGGTGCAGGCTGTGCAGGTCCGGCATATCGCCCGGAACATGAAAGGCCACGATCTGACGATTGCCTTCGGCAGTCAGCTTGTACACGCAGGTAAACCCCTCCACGAGAAGGAAGGAATGCGATGGCCGGTCGCCGACGCGCACGATGTCCGAATCGGTCTTCAGGCTTGTGACCTGAATCGGCAAGCCCCTCAGGGCCTGCTTCTCCTCGTCGGAGAGCGAGACGATACTCTCCAGTTTGCGGATCATCAGATTGTGGGATGCAGAAGGACGCACGGTCATGAAAGCGGTTCCATAGAAAGGCGTGTCGAGGTCACTTTCAGCACCAAGCCTAAGGATCGATCCTCTGGGGTGAGAAGCCGTTCAAGCCCGACCGTTTTGTCAAACGCCAGTCCGACGATCAACCACCTCCCCGGGCGACCGGAGCGCATTGGCCAGGCTGGCCGTCGTCTTAGAAAGACTTATCCCAATTCCACCGCAACATAATAAAACGTGCAACAGAAAGAGTAGTTCCACGTGAAGTCATGAATATAACGGATGACTGATCTGCGCCCTGCGCCGAAGCTTGGTTGCGCTGGATCTGATCGTATAGCCACTGCGCCATCCGATTTGCCGGCGCCAATTCAATGACCCGGGAGGATCTCATGAAACATGGTTTGCTGCCCAGTGTGTTGCTCACAGCCTTGCTCGCCACCGCTGCGCCTGTCGCTGCGCAGACGGCCGCGCCGAGCGCAACGCTTGTGGAACGGATCGCGGAACTCAAGAAGCAAGCCATCCAGGGAGTCGAGGCGCGCGCGAAACTCGCCCAGGAGATGAACGATTCGATCTTCAGCTTCGGTGAATTGGCGTTCCAGGAATTCGAGACCTCGAAATACATCACCGACATTCTCGAGAAGAACGGCTTCACTATTCAGAAGAACGTCGCTGGCCTGCCGACGGGATGGGTCGCGAAATGGGGTTCGGGCGGTCCGGTGATCGCGCTCGGCAGCGATATCGACTGCATCCCGAAAGCATCCCAGAAACCGGGCGTCGCCTATCGTGAGCCCATGATCGACGGAGCGCCGGGACATGGCGAGGGCCACAATTCCGGCCAGGCCCTGAATGTAGTCGCGGCACTTGCCTTGAAGGAGATCATGGAACGCGACAAGATCCCCGGAACCATCATGCTCTGGCCGGGCGTCGCCGAGGAGCTTCTTGGCGGCAAGGCGTATATGGTCCGCGACGGCGTGTTCAATGGCGTCGACGCGGTGCTCTTCACCCATGTCGGCAACAATCTCCAGACGACCTGGGGCCAGCCCAACGGTACGGGCATGGTCTCGGTCGAATACACGTTCCAGGGCGAGTCTGCCCATTCGGCCGCGGCGCCGTGGAGGGGACGTAGCGCGCTCGACGGCGTCGAACTGATGAACATCGCCTGGAACATGCGCCGCGAGCACCTGCGCCCGGAGCAGCGGTCGCATTATGTGATCCCGGACGGCGGCGATCAGCCCAACGTCGTGCCTTCCGTCGCCCGCGTCTGGTACTTCATCCGCGAGATGGATTTCGAGAACATCCGCAAGAATTTCGAGGTCGCGAACACTATCTCCGAGGCCGCGGCGAAGATGACGGATACCACCGTCAGCCGGCAGGTCATCGGCACGGCGGCGCCGCGCCACTTCAACAAACCGATTGCGGAAGCCGCCTACTCCAACATCCAGCAGGTCGGCCTGCCGCAATGGAACGACGATGAGCAGGCCTTCGCCAAAGCGGTCCAACGCACCGTCAAGGGCAAGGAGGAAGGACTTGCAACCGAGTTGAAGAAGCTCGAGCCGCCCGTGGACAAGCCGGAAAGCGGCGGCTCCGACGATATCGGCGATATCTCGTGGACGGTTCCGACGATCACCCTGAACTATCCGTCGAACATTCCCAACCTTCCCGGCCATCACTGGTCGAACGCGATGTCGATGGCCACACCCATCGCACATAAGGGCGTCGTTGCGGGCTCGAAGGTGATTGCGATGACGGTCATCGATCTGCTGGTGCAGCCGCAGCTCCTGGTGCAGGCGAAGGACTACTTCGCCAAGGACCAGCAGAAGAATCAGAAATACGTACCGATGATCTCGGCCACCGACAAGCCGCAGGTACAGATCAACGCCGATATCATGGCGCAGTATCGGCCCGAGATGAAGAAATACTATTACGATCCATCGAAATACGCCACCTATCTCGACCAGTTGGGCATCAGATTCCCAGTCCTGGAAAAGAAGAACTGAGTCCTGCAACCCCTTCAACGACCTGGCGCAGGGGATGATCACCCGCTCAAAGGGAATCTCCCTGCGCCTTCTCAGGTCAAATAAATCAATCACCAAAGGAGGACAGTATCGTGTATTCGGGCATGAACGGCCGCGCCCCCTGAATCCACTATGATGCCGGCGCTCGTCAAAAGCGTCGTCACTTCGCCCACCGCCGCAGATACGTCGAAGGGCAAACACGAGCCCGAGGATCGCAGGAATCGAGAGCACGCGTAGGATGATGCGACCAGCCCCTTCGAAGCAACGACGTCGCTTCGGACTGCGACATCCTTCCACAGTTCGCGGACGATGTAAGTGCGGAACGGAAATGGGGTGCGACCTGTTAACTCTTGTTTAACTTTCGCCTTGAGCGCCACCGGCAAGCCGTGTCAGGTTTGATGAACAAATCCTTAACGGCACATCGGTGGGGGCAATGCGGCAATCTCTCTTCGGGCTTCTGAACGTTCGGCCTTTTCTCAGAAGCACTTTGCGTTTCGCCGCCATGTCCCTCGCCCTGATCGTCACCTCGGCTACGGCGCATGCGCAGACCCAGACCGGGAGCATCCTGCCAGGCTCGAGCCAGCCGGTGACGCAAGTCGGGGTTGCCAGGCCGATCATGGGCTGGGTGCGCTTCTGCGAGCAGTATCCTGCGGAGTGCAGCGTCGATCCCACCGAACCCGCGATCATTTCCATGGGCGCGAAGGATTGGCAGACCCTGAATCGGGTCAACCAGCAGGTGAATGCCGACATCAAGGCCAAAACCGACAAGGATCACTGGGGCGTCGAGGACCGCTGGGACTTCGCCGAGGACGGCTATGGCGATTGCGAGGACTATCAGCTCGTCAAGCGCCGGAAGCTGGTCGAGGCCGGCTTTCCCCGCCGTGCGCTGCGCATGACCGTGGTGATCGACGAGGAAGGCGCCGGTCACGCCGTCATGATGGTGCGCACCAACCGCGGCGACTTCATCCTCGACAACAAGCGCAATGCCATCCTGCCATGGCACAAGACGGGCTATACCTACATCAAGCGCGAGGGCGATGGCGGCTCAGCCTGGGCCTCGCTCGGCGGCCAGGTGTCGCCGACCATGACCGCGAATCAGTAGACACCTCCCTCCTCTCAATGGCGTCGGCGGACCGGGTCATACGGTGCTGCGGTGATTGTCAGGACAGCCAGAACCGAATGACGAGGCTGATCGCCCCGGTTGTGCCGACACCGGCGGCCCATAGGCCGACGAACCACAGCCAGCGGTGCAACGCAGAGTTCCGGTCGGGAATTTGGCCCATCAGTGATAGCCCTCATGTCCCGTCTTCCCGCGGAACACCCAGTACGAGTAGCCGGTGTAGACGAGGATGATCGGGATCAGCACGCTTGCGCCGACAAGCATGAACCGGAGACTGATGTCAGGCGCCGCGGCCTCGTGGATGGTGACGGCGCTCGGCACCACATAGGGGAACATGCTCACTCCCAATCCGAGGAGGCAGAGGCCGAACAGGCCCAGCGTCAGCAGGAACGGCCAGTACTCCCAGCGGCGCAACAGACTCACCACCAATGTCCCTGAGCAGAGGCCGACCAGCAGCGGAACCTGGGCGGTGAACAGAACCTGCGGCCAGGCGAACCAGCGCTGGTAATAGGCGCTGCTCAGGAACGGCGTCGCGGCACTCACCAGCCCGATGCAGACGATCAGTCCGATTGCAAGCCGGCCGGCAAGGCGGAAGCTATGGTCCTGGACGGTGCCTTCCGTCTTCATCACCAGCCACGTCGCGCCAAGCAGCGCGTAGCCCACCACGAGGCTCATCCCGACCAGAAGGCTGAAGGGCGTGAGCCAGTCCCACCATCCCCCGGCATAGGACCGTCCCTCGACCGCGATCCCCTGGAGCAGCGCGCCGAGCGTGATGCCCTGTGCGAGCGTCGCGACGACGGAGCCCGTCGTGAAGGCGAAATCCCAGTAGCGCCGATGGCCCGCGTCGCGCCAGCGGAACTCGAATGCGACTCCGCGGAAGATCAGTGCCAGCACCATGGCGATGATAGGCGCGTACAGAGCCGGCAGGATGATGGCATAGGCAAGCGGGAACGCCGCCATCAAGCCGCCGCCGCCCAGCACCAGCCAAGTCTCGTTGCCGTCCCAGACGGGCGCGACGGAGTTCATGGCACTGTCGCGTTCCGGGCCCGGCGCGAAGAACGGGAACAGGATGCCGATACCGAGATCGAAGCCATCCATGACCACGTAGGCGAAGACCGCGAAGGCGATGACGAAGGCCCAGAGTGTCGGCAGATCGAGGACAGGCATCATGGCTCAGGCCTCCGCGCCGAGGGTACGGTCGGGATCGACGGCGGGCGCCGGAGTGATGCCGGCGGCACGGATGGGATGGTCAGGTCCGGCTTCAGGACCTGTCTCGCCCCGATGGGGCGGCTTGCTCATGAGCTTGAGGATGTATCCGGTGCCGGCTCCGAACACGATGAAGTAAACCACGATGAACGTCAGCAGCGAGGCGGCGACGGCCGGGGCCTCGAGCGGCGAGGCCGAGGCCGCCGTTCGGAGCAGGCCGTAGACGGTGAAGGGCTGCCGCCCGACCTCGGTGGTGACCCAGCCGGCGATCACGGCGACAAAGCCGGAGGGCCCCATGACGAGCGCGAGACGGTGCAGGAGGCGCCAATCATGAAGCCGGCCGCGCAGACGGGCCCACAGGCTGAGCGCTCCGAGAGCCAGCATCGCGAAGCCTAAGCCCACCATGATGCGGAAAGACCAGAACACGATAGGCACATAGGGCCAGTTGGCGCGCTCGATCGTGTCGAGGCCTGCCAGAGGCGCATTCAAGTCGTGCTTGAGGATGAGCGATGAGGCCTTCGGAATCTCGATGGCATTGCGGACCACGCCGGCCTCCTGATCGGGGATGCCGAACAGGATCAGGGGAGCGCCGTCAGGGTGGCTCTGGAAGTGACCTTCCATCGCCATAACCTTTGCCGGCTGGTGTTCGAGAGTGTTGAGGCCATGCATGTCGCCGGCGAAGATCTGAAGCGGCGCGACGACGGCGACCATGCCCATGGCCATCGAGAACATCACCCTCGCGCCCTTGTTGGTGCGCTCGCGCAGGAGATGCCATGCGCCGACACCGCCGACCACGAGTGCTGTCGTGAGATAGGCGGCGAGAACCGTATGGACGAGGCGATACGGGAATGATGGGTTGAAGACGATCGCCCACCAATCCTGCGGCACGAACTGCCCGGCCTCGTTGATGCCGTAGCCGACCGGGGTCTGCATCCATGAATTGGCGGAGAGAATCCAGAAAGCGGAAATAAATGTGCCGATCGCCACAGCAAGCGTCGCAGCGATGTGCAGCTTGCGCCCAACGCGCCCCATGCCGAACAGCATGATGCCGAGGAATCCCGCCTCGAGGAAGAAGGCGGTCATGACCTCGTAGGCCATCAATGGGCCGATGACCGGCCCGGCCTTGTCGGAGAACACCGACCAGTTGGTGCCGAACTGGTAGGACATGACGATGCCCGAGACCACGCCCATGGCGAAAGCCAGGGCAAAGATCTTCAGCCAATACTTGAACAGGTTGAGATAGACCTCACGCCCGGTCCACAGCCACAGGCCTTCGAGCACGGCGAGGTAGCTCGCCAAGCCGATCGAGAAGGACGGGAAGATGAAGTGGAACGAGACGGTAAACGCAAACTGGAAACGCGCGAGCAGGAGCGCGTCGAACTGGTCGAACATATCACTTGTCCTTGGCGTCGGCGCGGCGGCTTTTCCTCGATCCCGGCACGACGAAGAGGCGGTCCTTCATCTCGAGGATCTTCTGCACCTTCGAGCCCAGCGTCAGGAGTTGGACGAGGCGTTCGGTGTCGAGGCGCTGCACGTCGGCGTACCATCCCGTCAGAAGCTCGAAGAGATCGTGCATCTCGCGCATGCGTTCCTGAGCATGGCGTTCCTCCGCACTCGCGGGTTCCTGCATGAGCACTTCGCGCAGAAGCGTCATGGTCGGATCGATCTCCCGCTTCTTGCGCTCTTCCACGAGCGTACGGACGATCTGCCAGATATCGTCAGGCGTCGAGAAGTAGTCGCGCCGATCCCCGGGCTTATGCTGGAGCCGTACGAGGTTCCAGGCCTGCAGTTCCTTCAGACCCATGCTGACGTTGGAACGGGAGACGCCAAGCCGCTCGACGATGTCTTCGGCGTTCAGCGCATCCTTCGAGACGAACAGCAGGGCATAGATCTGGCCGACGGTGCGGTTGATGCCCCAGCGGGAGCCCATTTCCCCGAAATGCAGCACGAAAGTCTGGACGAGCGGCGGAAGGTTCATTGCAATTCCGATATTTCAGAATTTTCTGAAATATCGGATTATATTGATCGAAGTCAAGTCGGCCGTGAACGTGAGGGCTCGTGCCAACACGGATCGCCCCTCACCGGGCGCCTCCGGACGCCGCGAGGGGAATTCGTTGCGACCAGCTTGCGGAGGTCCAGCCTCACGCGCCGATTTCTGTGAGGCATCGGCCTCGAAGCGCGATCAGTTCCGGTCGCTCAGGTTTTACGAGGCAGGTTCGGCTCCGATCCATTGCCATGCCGCGCCCTCCTCGCTCAGCTCGAAATTCCGCGTCTCGATCCCGAGCGATGGCCCGATCATCCTTGCCATTCCCGCCATCCAGACGGGTGCTCCGACGAGTGCGTAGCGCTCGACCTGCTTCCAGCCGCGGATCTTGGCATCGAGAAGACCGCGCTCGCGCAATGCCCCGAGGGTCATGCCATGGAAGTCGCGCATTAGGACGAGGATGCGAAGCCGATCATTCTCGGCCATGGCATCGTTGAAGACCCGGAGGAGTTCACGTGCGTCCGCAGCCGTCAGGCGCCCGTTGACCTCGAATGCGACCACGTCGCTCCGGCTCGTCGCGACGAACGTCACCGCAGGTCTTACCTGCTCCGGATCCTCGGATATCGCTTCAGGAAGCGGTTCGGTGATCCAGGACCAGGCGATTCCGCGCTCGGAATCCGTGAAGGCCCGCATCTCGATCCCAGGAAGCAGTGCGCTCTCAGCCTGCGCGATCCAACGCACCCAGTCCTGTCCGGTAACGACCGCCACGCGCCGGAACCGGTGGAGTTCCCCCAGCTTTCCGAGGCCGTAGGAAAGGTCCTTCCAAAGAGCTCCGGGATCCACGCCGGCGAGGCTGACTTCGGAGAACAGGGCGATGTGCTCATGCTTGGACAAGGCAGCCTCGACTGCGACGATCGCCCTGTCGATATCGGCCGTCTCGATCCGGCCGGATACCCGCATGGCCACGACGCCTTCAGGAGCAGGAACGATCTCGAGCATGGTCTCCTCCTTGCGGATGCGGAAACGCGATTTCTCCCGTCATATTAGCTCCCTGCGCCGGAATTGGGTGACGAGGCCATCCGCCACAAGCCAGATCGCGCCGAGCGTGATGGCGATGTCGGCTCCGTTGAAGGTCGGCCAGTGGTAGCCGGCTATATGCAGGTCGATGAAATCTGTCACCATGCCGTCCCTGACCCGATCGATCAGGTTGCCAAGCGCGCCGCCCAGGATCAGTGTTAACGCTGCGCTCTCCTGCCAAGTCTGAGCCATGACGCTCCAGATCGCCATGCCAAGGGAAATGAGAGCCGTGATGCCGATCAGCAGGAACACGCCGGAGGATTCTTCGGCGGGCAGGAAGCCGAAGCTGATGCCCCGGTTGAAGCCAAGCCGCAGGTTCGCGAACGGCAGGAGTTCATGGACCTCGCCGGGAACCAGGGAAGCCCGGGCGAGTCCCTTGGAGACCTGATCGAGAATGACGACAGGGATCGTGATCTCCAAGAGGCGGCGGATCCTTTTTCCGACCGCCCTCACGTCCTTCCCCCGGCGGCGAGCAGGCGCATGGCGTTGGCGGTGACGAGAACCGTCGCACCGGTGTCGGCGAGGATTGCAGGCCAAAGGCCGGTGATGCCGGCGATGGTGGTGACCAGGAATACGGCCTTCAGACCGAGCGCGATGGTGATGTTCTGGCGGATGTTGGCCATGGTGTCGCGCGACAGGCGCACCATGCGGGCGATGTCGAGCACGCGCCCGTGGAGAACCGCAGCATCGGCGGTCTCCAGCGCCACATCCGTGCCGCCTCCCATGGCAATGCCGATATCGGCAGCCGCAAGCGCTGGTGCATCGTTGATGCCGTCGCCGACCTTGGCCACTTTCTCGCCTCCGGCCTGAAGCTCGCGCACGATCCTCTGCTTGTCCTGCGGCAGCAGCTCGGCCCGCGGTTCGATGCCGAGGCCTGCAGCGATGGCGGTTGCCGTCCGGCTGTTGTCGCCGGTCAGCATCATGGCGCTGATCCCTGCCTGCTTCAGAGCCTCAAGGCCCGTCTTGGCATCGTCGCGCGGTTCGTCGCGCATGGCGATCAAGCCGGCGACCTGATCGCCCGCAAGGAGCACGGAGACCGTCTTGCCCTCATCGTTCAGGGCGGTGATGCGCGCGGTCTGCTCCTCCGTGAGCGCAACCTTCTCGGCAGCTGCCTTGGGCGAGCCGAGAAAGAGCGCGACACCGCCGACGCTGCCCGTCACGCCCTTGCCGCCGACCGCACCCGCATTCGCGGCCGGCGGAACCGGAGCGCCGGCCTCCGCGGCCTTTGCGAGAATGGCGGTCGCGAGCGGATGGCTCGATCCGGTCTCGAGCGCGGCCGCCAGCGACAGCACCTCGCGCTCCGAGCGCGACACCGGAATCACGTCCGTCACCTTGGGCTTGCCCTCGGTGAGCGTGCCGGTCTTGTCGAGCGCCGCAACCGTGATCTTGCCGAGGCTTTCGAGAACCGCGCCGCCTTTCATCAGCAGCCCGCGCCGCGCGCCGGCCGACAATCCGGCGGCGATGGCAGCCGGGGTCGAGATGACGAGTGCGCACGGGCAGCCGATCAGCAGGATCGCCAGGCCCTTGTAGACCCACTCGCCCCAGGATGCGCCGAGGAGCAGCGGCGGCAGGATGGCCACCAGCGCGCCGACGACGAGGACGGCTGGCGTGTAATAGCGCGAGAAGCGGTCGATGAAGCGCTCGGTCGGAGCCTTGCTCTCCTGCGCTTCCTCGACGAGGCGCACGATGCGCGCGATCGTGTTGTCCTGCGCCGCCGCGGTGACACGCACGCGCAGTGCCCCGTCGCCGTTGATCGTGCCGGCAAAGACGGTGTCGTCGACACCTTTGCGCTTGGGTACGCTTTCACCGGTAACAGGCGCCTCGTCGACGGCGCTCTCGCCCTCGATGATGATGCCGTCGGCGGGAACACGATCGCCGGGGCGGACCAGGATGATCGATCCGACGGTGAGGGTCTCGGCCTGCACCTCCTCGGTCCGGCCATCACGTTCGACAAGAGCGGTCTTGGGTACGAGCTTGGTCAGACCCTGGATGCTGGCGCGCGCACGGCCTGCGGCAACGCCCTCGAGTAGCTCGCCGACGAGGAACAGGAAGACGACCGCCGCCGCTTCCTCCGTCGCGCCGATGATCACGGCGCCGACGGCCGCGATGGTCATCAGCATCTCGATGGAGAACGGCGTGCCGAAGCGAGCTGCCACGATGGCGCGACGGGCGATGGGAACGAGGCCGACGGCCATGGCGAGGACGAAGGCCCAATGCCCGGTCTGCGGAAAGAGCTGACCGATGCCATATGCGGCGACGAGGGCCAGGCCACACGCGATGGTCAGCAGGCCGCGTTGGCTCTTCCACCACGGACCCTCGCTCGGGCCATGATCGTGAAGATGTCCGTGCAGGCCAGCCTCGGCGCCATGATCGGCATGGTCGTGTATGTGACCATGAGCGTGCTCGTGACCGCAACCGGGGCCGTGATCGTGGCCGCCGTGCCCATCCTGCGGGTGAACCGGCTTGGCATCCGCTGGCCCCTGCCCCGTGACCTTGAAGCCGAGGGTTCCGATCTGCTTGGCAAGGGCTGCCGGGACGACCGTGCCGTCATGAGCGACAGTCACCGTTCCTGCTGGAACCGAGACGTTCACCTCGGCCACGCCCGGCACGCGCCGCAGAGCGTTGTCGATCTTGGTGGCGCAGGAGGCGCAGTCCATACCCGAAACCCTGTAACGGGTGCGCAATCCCTTCGGAAGCCCGGCGGCACACATGGCAGAAAACCTCTTCACATCGATTCGGGCAGACCCTACATCCTCTAGCGACTAGAGGTTCAAGAGGTTATTTTGATGTCCCTGACAATCGGTGAGCTGTCGCGCCAAGCCCAGGTAAAGATACCGACGATCCGCTACTACGAGCAGATCGGTCTGCTGGCCGAGCCAGCCAGGACTGAAGGCCAGCAGCGCCGGTACGGAGCCGCCGAGGTCCGACAGCTCAACTTCATCCGGCACGCCCGCGAGCTGGGGTTCGAGGTCGAAGCGATCCGCCAGCTCTTGGACCTCACGAGGGCGCCTGAGCGCTCCTGCGGCGAGGTCCATGAGATCACCAGGACCCACCTTGAAGAGGTGAAGGACAAGATTGCCCGGCTCACGGCCCTGCGCGACGAGCTGGAGGCGATGGTCGCGTGCGATCACCGAAAGATCTCCGAGTGTCGAATTATCGAGGTCCTGGCCGATCACGGGCAATGCCAGCACGCACAGCACTGATTGGTCCGGCGTGCTCGATGGCATCGACGATCATGCCTCGGGTCGGGCTGCGCCTAATGATTTTCCTGATACCGCGGCAACGCTAACGGCCGGTATCGACCCGCTTCAGGAGCGTCTCGACGTCGTCGGCGAGATCCGCCAATGCCCGCGGATGTCGCTGCTTTCCCATCCGCCATTGCTCGCGCTGGGCCCTGGTTGTCTTCAAATGCAATGGCGGCGCACTTGATCGCAAAGGCTCGACCTTGGCGCTTTGGGCATACCGCTTCAGTTCGCTTCTGATCAGTAAAACCGCGACGACCATCAGCACCGGCACCATGGCGATCAGTCCCAGCGCAATCCAGTCCTGAAGCGTCGTGTTCGACCAAAGAGCATCCATGGGTACCCTCCCCGAATGACCTCTGATTACGCCCCCCAGCAGGATCCGGATTGTTTCCCGGGAGGAGCCTGCCGATTTTACGACTTATTGGCGTGCGGTTGCACCATCAAATATTGAGCTTGCCGAGCCTCCGATAGAAACGAACATTCTCAGGCCCTGGACCGGACGAGGCATCGTCAGGGATGGCGCCTGCGCCGGAAATCCCGAGGGTCCTGGCTCAAACTGTCAAGGAGTCGTCTCCTTCGATCAAGCGTCGCGACGACGTGAGCCTATGCTTAAGCGTCACGGTATCTTGTGCCGGCAAAAGAGTAGTGTCCCATGAAACAAGAGTCGGATCGAAAGAACGGAAAGAAGCTTCTGGAGCTGCACGCAAAGGCGCTGCGCCGCGGCGAGAAGCTCGCCAACACGCTTCGCAAGCTGGCAGCCAACGGCGCCCCAAGCGATGCCCTTGCACAATCTTTCCTGACGAGTCTGGAGCAGACGCTGGAGCGCATGCGCCAGCCTGAGAGCAAGGCCGGCAGCCCCAAACCTGTACCAAGAAAAGTGCGGGCGGAACGCATATCCGGAGATCCCGGAGATAAGCATTCGCCGTCGCCCAAACCCAGGAGCCGGAAGGGCAAACCGCAGCCTGCTCCCGTGGCGGCGGTATAGAGCAAGCACGCGGTGAACGGCTTCGAGACAGGATCGGGGGCGCCGATATGCGTCCGGCGCTTCAACGCTCCCGAAACGGATCATTGAAATCTTTTCGCACCGGAGTTTGCCATGCTGACCGCAGCCGATGTCATGACCTCCACCGTCGTCACCGTCTCCCCGGATGCCCTGGTCCCGGAGGTGGCACGCCTGCTGCAGGACCACCGTATCAGCGGCGTGCCCGTCGTGGATGCGGGCGGAAAGTTGATCGGCATCGTGAGCGAGGGTGACCTCATCGGACATGCTGGAGCCATCGGTGAGCAGCGCCGCTCCTGGTGGCTGCGGCTGCTTACCGGTGACGATGCGCTGGCGCGGGATTACGCCAGGACCCACGCCCGAACCGCCGAGGAGGTCATGACCTCCCGCCTGGTCACCGTGCCCGAAACGGCCTCGCTGGCGGAGATCGCCCATCTGATGGAAAAGCACGGAATCAAGCGTGTGCCCGTGGTGCGGGATGACCGCCTTGTCGGCATCGTCTCTCGCGGCAACCTGCTCCAGGCTCTTGCTGCCACCGATGTGTCCAGACCGGCGAAAGCTGACGACCGGACCATACGGGAACGGCTCATCGCCGAACTGAAAGCCCAGCCTTGGGCGCATATGATGACCAAGAACATCGTCGTGGAAAACGGGGTCGTTCACCTGTTCGGCTTCGTGCGCAGCGACGAGGAGCGTCGCGCGTTTCATGTCGCCGCGGAGAATATACCCGGCGTGACCCGGGTCGAGGACCAGATGATACGGCGCCAGACCACCTACGGCGAGTGAGGATACAGAGCCAATACGGGAGCATCCGGAGCGCGATCATGGCCGGAACGAACCCGATGCAAACACCTCCCCTCGGTCCGATCCGGCCTTCGACAGCGCGGCCCGCGGATCTTGGCGTTGGGAAGACCGAATGGCTGCGCTGGATGCCCGGCCTCAACACTCTCCTCAGGTATGAGATCGCGTGGCTGAGACATGACGTCGTGGCCGGTCTGGTGCTGGCGACAATGCTTGTCCCCGTCGGAATCGCCTATGCCGTGGCATCCGGTCTGCCGGGTATCTGCGGTCTCTACGCGACGATCGTTCCGCTGCTGGTCTACGCGCTGTTCGGACCGAGCCGCATTCTCGTCCTGGGGCCGGATTCGGCTCTCGCCGTCGTCATCCTCGGCGTCGTGCTCCCGTTGTCAGGCGGGGATCCGCAACGCGCCGTCGTCCTGGGCGGCATGATGGCCCTTGTATCGGGAACGGTCCTGATCCTGGCCGGGCTGGGTCGCCTGGGCTTCGTGACCGAGCTTCTGTCCAAGCCGATCCGCTACGGCTACATGAACGGCATCGCCCTGACCGTCCTGATCAGCCAGCTCCCCAAGCTCTTCGGCTTTTCGGTCGAAAGCACGGGACCCTTGCGGGATCTTTGGGCCATCGGCGGAGCCATACTGGCCGGCAGAACGAATTGGGTGGCGCTTGCGATTGGCTTGGGTACGCTGGCGACCATTCTCCTGCTACGGGGAAGCAAGCGCGTGCCCGGTATCCTGGTCGCCGTCGTCGGTGCCGCGATCATCGTCGGCATGCTCGATCTCGCCGAGCACCGCAACGTCGCGATCCTCGGCTCCCTTCCCGAGGGCCTGCCCGGTTTCGCGATCCCGTGGATCGGAGTCAGCGACATCGTTCCCGTGTTGATCGGGGGCTGCGCCGTCGCCATGGTGTCGTTCGCCGATACAAGCGTGCTCTCGCGGGCCTACGCGGCCCGAACTCGCACCTCGGTCGATCCCAACCAGGAGATGGTGGGGCTCGGAGCCGCCAATCTCGCGACCGGATTTTTTCAAGGTTTCCCGATCAGCAGCAGCAGCTCGCGCACGCCCGTAGCGGAAGCAGCGGGAGCCCGCACGCAACTGACCGGCATCGTGGGCGCTCTCGCGATAGCCCTGCTCCTGCTTTTGGCTCCCAACCTCCTGCGGAATCTGCCTACCTCCGCCCTGGCAGCGGTCGTCATCGCATCGGCCATCGGCCTGTTCGAAATCGCCGATCTCAAGCGGATCTATCGCATCCAGCACTGGGAGTTCTGGCTGTCGATGGCGTGCTTTGCCGGCGTGGCGGTGTTAGGTGCCATTCCGGGAATCGGCTTGGCGATCGTGATCGCCGTCATCGAGTTCCTGTGGGACGGATGGCGACCCTACTCAGCGATCCTGGGACGTCCCAAAGGTATCGAGGGATATCACGACATCACGCGCTATCCGGACGCCGACCGGATTTCAGGCCTGGTGCTGTTCCGCTGGGATGCGCCCCTGTTTTTCGCCAATGCGGAGCTGTTCCGCGAGCGCGTTCTCGCCGCAGTCGCGGAATCGCCGACACCGGTCCGTTGCCTGGTCGTCGCGGCAGCGCCTGTCACGAGCGTCGATGTCACCGCCGCCGATGCCTTGGCTGAGCTCGATGATGCCCTGGTCACGCAAGGCATCGAGCTGAGGTTTGCCGAATTGAAGGATCCCGTGAAGGACAAGCTGCGGCGCTTCGGGTTGTTCGACAGGTTTGGCGAAACTCGGTTCTTCCCAACGATCGACGCGGCGGTGTCGCGATACCTCGGAGCGGCGTGAAGCGGTCCGTTCATCCCTGTCCGGATCTGCGCATCCGCTTGGCGCTCACGGCTCGCCTGTCCGGTCGCGGCGGCGCATGGCCTGCCTCAGCACCTCGAAGATGACCGCCGTCGACCAGCCGAACAGCAGCACGCCGTTCATAGCGGCCATCGGACCGAGCAGACGCCAGTCTTCCATAGGCACGACGTCGCCATAGCCGAGCGTGGTGTAATTGACGAAGGCGAAGTACAGGACATCCGTTCCGTCGGGCACGACGTCCAGGATGGCGTAAGCAAGCGACCAGGTCACCACCTCCGCGACATGCGCGACCATCAACACTCCGACGGTCGCGACCATGACCGCGGCGAGCCAGTTCTGGGATTGGCGGCGATCCCATTTCAAGGCATGGCGGGCGGTGCCCACGACGGCTGCCATCACGACCGCATGGATCGCGATATTGCCCAGGCTGACCACGCCGCCGACGAGAAGCTGTCGCATCATGGCCGGCATTCTACGGCGTGGACGCCGGGATAAGATAGAGGATGGCGGCGATGATCAGATAGAGCGCGAGCAATTGTACTCCCCTGAACCAGGTGGAGTGACCCGACGTCGTCACGGTTGCCCCCAGAAGCACCGCCCCGAACAGCATCCACATCTCCGCCTGCGAGAACACGAGTCCGAATTGCGGTTGGCCCATGGCCGGCGCGACCAGAACCAGGATGGGCGCCACGAATAGGGCGATCTGGACGCAGCTTCCCAGCGCGATGCCGATGCTGAGATCCGGACGGTTCGCCCGGCCCATGGCAATGGCCGATCCGGACTCCGCCGCGCCACCGACGAGCGCGAGCACGATCACGCCCATGAACATCTGCGACATGCCGAGCGAGTGCCCGGCCTGCTCTGCGGCCCCGACGAGGATCTCGCTCATCCATGCGGCGCCGAGCGATGCAACCAGCAAGGTTAGGATGCCCCTCGCGAGACTGGGATGCCCACCCGCTTCCTCCTCCGAGGGAGGCGCGTTCAGCTCGGTGAAAGTTTCCGGATGGGTCCGCAGCGAGTAGAGCAGGAACAGCCCGTAGAGCGCCAGCAGGATCACCGCGACCACCAGATCCAGAGTGGCATGCACGCCGAGGTGAGGTTCCGTCTCGAGCGCGCGGTGAAACGCGCTCGGCAGCGCCAGACTGATCCAGGCCAACACCATCGTCGAGGAATAGGTGCGAACGGCGTTTGGATTGTACTCCTGGCTGTGATGGCGCAGTCCGCCCAGAAAGAATGACAAGCCGAGGGCGACAAGCAGGTTCGCGAGCAGCGCGCCGACGATGGAGGCGCGCACCATCTCCAGCAGACCGGCCCGCAGGGCCGCCATGGCGATGATCAGTTCCGGCAGGTTGCCGAAGGTGGCGTTGAGCAGGCCTCCAATCGTGGCGCCGGTGTGAGCTGCAACCTGTTCGGTTCCCTGAACGATGAGCTTTGCGAACGGCACGATGGCCAGGGCTGCACAAAAGAAGATAAAGCCGGCCGGAATGGTGCCTGCGCGCTCGAGCATGGCGGCCAGGGGCGCAAGGACCAGCAGCCACAGCAAGGAAGGCCTGAGCCACGATGACCTGGGCAGAGGTGCGACTGTCATCGGCTGTGGATTCGGATATGGCTTGCCGGTCATGGCCTCAGCCCCTGTTTCCATGAAGAGGCCCTCAAGCATCCACCCTAGTGCGGCTCATAAACTGTGCTTGATCGAGCGGGACAAACCCTTGACGTTTTGGGTCACCCATACCGCGGCTTATCCTCGGACAGCGTTTTGATCCGACCGCCTTGATTTGGATCAATGCCGAAGCGGGAACGCCCGTCCACGCTTGGTCCAGGTTCGTTGAGAATGTCCCATCAATTCAATGCCAGGCTGCCGCGAATTTCCGACCGCAACCTGTTCGATCTTCGGTTATGATCTGGGACGATCGAGCTTTTCACGAACCGGCACAACGGCGGAGGGCTCCATGACCGTTTATGATGAGCGTTCACAGATCCAGATCGGTTCGATAGGCAGCCGGGTCTATGCGCCGGACATCCTTCCAAGGCTTCAGTCGCTTCTGGCAACGCTGGCCGACATCGACGTCGCCCATGGCAGCAATCTGCTGGTGATCGAGAGCGGGGAGATGGATGATGCCGACAAGGATCAGCTCATCGCCGATCTCTGGCAGACACATTGCAAACGGCGCGCGCCCTACCTCCGGGAGATCGAAGCGCTCAGGGCGCGGATAAACGCTGCGTTCCGTTGAGGCGATGCCATGAAAGCCATGGTCCTGCGCAAGTTGAGAACGCCTCTGGCCATGGAGGAGCGCCCGCTGCCCTCGCCCGGTGCGGGCGAGATCCGGGTCGTCGTGGAAGCCTGCGCCGTTTGCCGGACGGACCTCCATGTGGTCGATGGCGATCTGCCGGATCCGATGCTTCCCGTCATCCCTGGCCATGAGATCGTCGGGCGGGTAGAGGCTCTCGGCTCCGGGGTGAGCGACCACATGTTGGGCGAGCGCGTTGGCATCCCCTGGCTCGGCCATACCTGCGGGCATTGCTCCTATTGCATTTCCGGCCATGAGAACCTGTGCGACGAGCCGTTGTTTACCGGCTATACCCGGGACGGCGGCTTCGCCTCTCATGTGGTCGCTGACGCGGCCTATTGTTTCAGCCTGCCGGATGACGGCGATCCCGTTGCCCTGGCTCCGCTCCTGTGCGCCGGATTGATCGGCTGGCGCTCGCTGGTGGCGGCAGGCCCCGGTGAGAGGATCGGCATCTTCGGTTTCGGCGCAGCGGCCCACATCATCACCCAGGTCTGCACCTGGCAGAAGCGGCGTGTCTTTGCCTTTACCCGTCCGGGCGATGTCGCCGCTCAGGATTTCGCCCGCTCTCTCGGCGCGGCCTGGGCCGGCGGGTCAGATCGGGAGCCTCCCGAGCAGCTGGATGCGGCGATCATCTTCGCGCCCGTTGGCGAACTCGTGCCCGTCGCCCTGCGGGCCGCGCGAAAAGGCGGCCGCGTTGTCTGCGGCGGCATCCACATGAGCGACATTCCGCAAATTCCCTATCGGCTTCTCTGGGAGGAGCGGCAGCTCGTCTCCGTCGCCAACCTGACCCGTCAGGATGCCCTCGATTTCCTGGCGATCGCTCCTAAGGCCGGGATCAGGACACGGACGGTGCGCTATCCGCTGGAAGCCGCCAACGAAGCCTTGGACGACCTGCGATCGGGGCGGCTCCAGGGAGCAGCCGTGCTGGTGCCCTGATGCAGGATGGAAAGCAGACATCAGCGTGTCACGAAACCAGGCCAGACGCTCAAAGGAACAATTCCATGCTCCAGAACATTCGCAGCATTCTGATCGGGATCACGGAGGAAGGAAATGCCGAGGAACGCTCCTTCGCCCTGCCCTACGGGTTATCGCTTGCCCGCCAGGCCGACGCCCATGTCACCGTCCAGGCAGCCTCCCTGAAGCTCACCCTGAGCCACGCCTTCGTCAGCGCCTTTGCCGAAGGGCTCGTGGCGGCCGAGAACCGTCGGCTCGATGAGCTTGCACATGCAATCGCCGATTCCTCCCAACGGGCGGCGGCGGCATCGGGTATTGCCTGCACCACGCAGGCGCCGCAACTTTCCTATCCGGCACTCATCAGGAGCTTCGCTTCCCTCGCCCGCACCCACGACCTGACAGTCCTGGATGCCGAACGGATCGCATTGGCTCTCGACCGGGGATTGATCGAGGCCGTGCTCATGGACAGCGGCCGGCCTCTCCTTGTCGTACCACAGGGCTGGGACGTTTTCGCGGGCGACCGGATCATCGTAGCGTGGGATGGCAGCGCCAAGGCGGCGCGTGCGCTCAACGACGCCCTGCCCCTTCTGCGGGGCGCCACGCAGGTCGAACTGGTCAGCGTCACCGGCGAGAAGGATCTGGCCCATACGGTGCCCGGCGCCGAGATCGCCCCGCATCTCACCCGCCATGGCGTCACGGTGAACGTCCTGGCGCTACCGGCCATGAATGGAGATGTGGCCGAAACCCTGCGTAATCATGCCCGCCTGACACGTGCCGACATGATCGTGATGGGCGCCTATGTCCATTCCCGCCTGCGCGAAACGATCCTCGGCGGCACGACCCAGTCCCTGCTGAAGGATATGCCCGTACCCCTGTTCCTGTCCTACTGAGCTGAGAGGCTCTAGCCCTGAATGGAATTCAGGTAGGCGAGCAGGTCGTTGATCTGGGCAGGATCGAGCTGGAACTGCGGCATGGATGGGTGACCCGTCGTGATGCCTTCGGCAAAGGCCTCGGCCAAGTCCTCGATGGGATAGCGCGTGTGCAAGGTTCGGAAAGGGGGAGCTTCCGGAATGGGACTCTCGCCGACACGGCCGATGGCGTGGCATTGAGAGCAGTTCGTCTGCGCGAAGGTGAGCCCGCGCTGCACTCGTCCCGACTGGGCCATGGCGACCGATGAGGAACATGCGACGGCGAGGCAGAAAAGCGTGAGCGACTTCATCATCGATGCCCCCCTGGATTGCCGACCTCCGCTGGGATCACCGCGACGACTTGGAACGTGTGAGGCTTGCCGTCATCGTCCTCGATGGTGATGTATTCTCCTTCGGCGAAACGATGCTGATGCAGGTGGTAGCCCGCCTCCTCGTCGCCGGGCCGACCCTGGTTGTAATCGATCATCCAGGTCGCTCCGCCGGCGCCGCCCGGCCGATGAACCAGCACACCCCGGCGCTCACCTTCGTCGGCCCAGAACCGGCGCACCCGGCAGAGATCCCGCTTCGCCCCCCATTCCTCCTGATCGAGATGCCCATGCCGATCGAGCGGCGCGGTGATGTCGTAGCCGTATCGTGGGCTGCCTTCGGGGAATTGTTTGCTGCGGGCCAGATGAAGCGTGATGCGATGGAGCATTGAATCCTCCCATTCACGGCGCGCCTCAAGAAGGGCATGCCATTGTGTCAAAGCTTAGAGGGGATTCACTCCGGCACCTTGATCCCGATCAACATGGGGCCGAATGCTGATCAGAAGCTATTCATCGGCTGCGCTCTTCAAGGCATCCCTGATGCGCCGGATGATGACGCCCTTCGCCCTCCTGTCAGCCGCCGCCTCCACGGCATCGTTGATCTCCAACAGCAGTTCCGCGTAGTCGTTGTGCCAGTCGCGATGGCCGACGCTCGCGCCGGGGAGGCGTCCCTCGCGGCGCTCGATCCGGACTGCCTGATTGCCTCCCAGGTCATAGGCATCGTCGATCTCCGGTATGATGGCGCGAGGCACATGATCAAGATCGGCAAGGGACGATTGCAGCGCCTTGAGGGGCGCGTCCTCGCCGTGCACCAGGAAGATCCCGCGCCGGACCGGCACGCGTTCTTCAAGCCAGGACTTCAGCTCCGGCCCGTCGGCATGACCCGAGTAGAGATCGAGTGTCCGCATGCGGGCGCGGACCTTCACCTCCTCGCCGTGGATCCGTACCTTCGAAGCCCCATCCTGAAGGATCCGCCCGAGCGTTCCCTGCGCCTGGAAGCCGACGAAGAGAACGGTGGCCTCGTCGCGCCAGAGCCACGCCTTCAGATGATGCCGGATGCGACCCGCCTCGCACATGCCGCTCGCCGCGATGATGATGTGGAAGCTGTGAATGCGGTCGATAGCCTTGCTCTGCTCGACACTCTCCGTGAAGCGCACCCATCGGGATTCGAGCGCCTGGACCAGATCGGCGCCGTTCCTCAGTTCCCCGGCATGCCGCTTGAAGATGGCGCTCGCCTTCGAGGCCAGTGGCGAGTCGATGAAGATCGGGATGTCGGGAAGTTCGCCCGCTTCCATCAGCTCCATGAGATCGACGAGAAGTTCCTGCGTCCTCTCGACCGCGAAGGATGGGATCAGCAATGCTCCGCTCGGATGCCTTGCGGCTCGGACCTCGTCGCGCAGCATCCGGCGGCGGTGCTCGATGGTCGTGCCGGCCCTGTCGGTATCGCCATAGGTGGATTCCAGAATGACGTAATCGAGATCCTGCGGCCCATCCGGATCCGGCTGCAGGAGCTTGTGGTCGGGACCGATATCGCCGGAGAACAGAAGGCGCACCGGCTTCTCCTCGCCGGCGGACGTCACTTCGATCTCGATGGAGGCCGAGCCCAGCAGATGGCCCGCATTCCAATAGCGGACACGAAAGCCCGGAGCGACATCCTGCCATTGTCCGTATGCCACGATCCGGAACTGCTCGAGCGATGCGACGGCATCCTCTTCCGTGTAGATGGGCGAGACCGTTTCCAGGCCACGGCGGCGGTTGCGCCGATTGAGCTGCTCGACCTCCATCTCCTGGATGTAGCCGGAATCCGGTAGCATGATGGAGGCGAGATCGGCGGTGCCAGCCGTCGCATAGATCGGACCGTCGAAGCCGGCCTTGACGAGCTTCGGAACGAGGCCGCTGTGGTCGATATGCGCATGGGTGAGACAGAGGGCGCTGATGCCAGCCGCGCGGAAGGGGAAATGCTGGTAGTTGAGTTCTCTCTCCTCCTTCGAGCCCTGGAACATGCCGCAATCGACGAGGACGCGGGCCGCTTCGGTTTCCAGCAGGAAACAGGATCCGGTCACAGTTCGAGCGGCACCGTAGAAATGAAGGCGGAGCGACAAGGAAATCTCCTGACGACATGGAAGCATCGGGGATCAGAATCGCACCTTGGTACACCGTCGTCGAGCCACTAGAGCATTTTTCGGCGAAGTGGATCCGGTTCGCCGTAAAAAATGCGGCAAAGCCGAGAGGAGAGCTGATTCCACGCAAGTGGAAACGGCTCTAGCCCTGGAACATCCGCTCATCGGCACCGAACCGACCAAGGCCCCTATCCGGCCATCGTCACGATCAAAGGTCCGTTTCGGGTTGCGACGACGGTGTGTTCGTACTGAACGGTCGGGGCCTCGGGGCTGCTGTAGAGCGTCCACGGATCGTCGCCATCCTCGGCCCATTCCGCGCCGAAGGAAAGGAATGGCTCCACGGTTAACACCATCCCATCGGTCATGATGCGGCGCTCGGAGGCATCGGGCCATGTTGCTATCTCCGTCGGCTCCTCATGGAGCGACAGGCCGACACCGTGACTGGCGAGGTTCCTGACGAGAGAGTAGCCGTTTTTGCGCGCAAAGGCCCCGATGGCTTGTCCGATGCCGGCAATCGGTTTGCCGGCTCCGACCTGCCGCAGCCCTGTCCACATGGCCCGCCGACCATCCCTGCACAGACGTTCGATCGAGCGGGTGACGGGCGGCACGGCGAACGAGGCTCCCGTATCCGCAAAGAAGCCGTTCTTCTCGGCTGAAACGTCGATGTTGACCAGGTCGCCCCGCTCGATCCGTCGGGCGCCCGGGATGCCGTGGGCGATCTCCTCGTTTACGCTGATGCAGGTCGCCCCGGGAAAGGCATAGGCCAATTCCGGAGCAGGACGCGCACCTGCAGCCTCCAGGAGCTTTCGCCCGATCTGGTCGAGTTCGGAGGTGGTCATGCCCGGCTCGATGGCATTCCCCATCGCCTCGAGGGTATTGGCCACGATGCGCCCGACCTCTCTCAGGCAGGTGAGATCGTTGTCATTCGAGATTGTCATATCAGGCTCTTTGCGAAAGCAAGGACATAGCGCTTGTGAACTCGACTTACAAATGGGAGATCGCGCGCCGGAATTCGAAGCCGTTCATGGAACCGGATTTGGCCAGAATGCCCATAAGGTCGAGCCGATGGCCGCGATCCAAAGGGCGATGATCGCCGCGGCGGCCACGCGGCTGGTCGGGCGTCCGGAACGCCGCTGTGCCTCCTCGCGAAACTCTGCCATGAGGGGAGCAGGGATCATTTTAACGACGAGGAAGATCCCCAAGGGCACGATGATCACGTCATCGAGGTAGCCCAGAACTGGGATGAAGTCGGGGATGAGGTCGATGGGGCTGAGTGCATAGGCCGCGACCGCAGCCGCCGCCAGTTTCACATACCAGGGCACCCGGGGATCGCGAGCGGCGATGTAGAGGGCGACGACGTCCTTCTTGATCGCTCGCGCCCAGTCCCGCATGCGTGTTCCCGCCGCCACTCTCGGTCCTTTCCTAAGCTCCCCTCCTGCACAAGGATTGATCGCGGAACAGCCAAAGTTGGTTCTCGGTCAGGCAGTGAAGCTCACACGCCATTTCGATATGCCCTGTTCACGCAGCTCTGCTGTCCAAACGCGTTAAGCGTCGGGGGCTCGCTTACCTCTTGCCCTGGATCATGCTCCTGATGCGAGTAGCCAGCGCCTCGACCGCGAAGGGCTTCGTAATCATCTCCATCCCCGGATCGAGGAAGCCGTTCGCCAGCATCGCGTTCTCCGCATAACCCGTGATAAAGAGCACCTTCAGGTTCGACCTGTTCTCGCGCGCCGCATCCGCGAGCTGTCGCCCGTTGATTCCGGGCAGGCCGACATCCGTGACGAGCAGGTCGATGCGCTGGGGTGATTGCAGGATCTTGAGACCTGCTGGTCCATCCGATGCTTCGAGTGCGCGGTAGCCCAGGTCCTGAAGCACCTCGATGATCAGCTGGCGGATGACCGGCTCGTCCTCGACCACGAGCACCGTTTCGCCGGCTTCTGCCCGGGGCACTTCGGTGAAGCGGGCCGTGGATGTCTCCTCCGCCGCGGCGCCACGGTGGCGCGGCAGATAGATCCTGATCGTCGTGCCCTTACCCAGCTCCGAGTAGATCTTGACATGCCCCTCGGATTGTTTGGCAAATCCATAGACCATCGAGAGACCTAGTCCGGTGCCCTGCCCCATCGGCTTGGTGGTGAAGAAGGGCTCGAAAACGCGCTCGATCACGTCCGGAGGCATGCCCGTTCCGGTATCCGTTATACAGATTGCCACGTACTGTCCCGGCGTCACGTCGAGATTGGCTGTCGCATAAGCATCGTCGAGATGGGCGTTTGTCGTCTCGATTGTGAGCTTGCCGCCCTCCGGCATGGCGTCGCGTGCATTGATGGCGAGGTTCAGAATGGCGCTCTCGAGCTGGTTGGGATCGCACAATGTCGTCCACAACCCGCCCGCCGTGACAATCTCCAATGCATGCAGCGGACCAATGGTGCGGCGAAGCATGTCCTCCATCGAGGCAATAAGCTGATTGGCATTCACCGGCTTCGGATCGAGCGGCTGCCGGCGGGCAAAGGCGAGCAGGCGGTGGGTGAGCGCGGCGGCGCGCTGGGCCGAGCTCATCGCGGCCTTCGTGTAGCGCTCCACATGCTCAGTCCTGCCTTGCGCAATGCGTGTTTGCATCAAATCGAGCGAACCGACGATACCGGTGAGGAGATTGTTGAAGTCGTGAGCGATGCCGCCCGTGAGCTGGCCCACCGCTTCCATCTTCTGGGCCTGTCGAAGCTGGTCTTCGGCTCGCACAAGCTCCTGCGTCCGCTCTTCGACTCGCTCTTCCAGGGTCTGGTTCAGGTGTCGCAGAGCTTCTTCGGCTGCTCGCCGCTCGTTCACATCGCGCAGAATGGCCGTCACGTAGACACGCGTGTCACTCTGCCAACGGGCGGCGGAAATCTCCAGGAAACTGGCAGATCCGTCCTTGCGCTTGGCCGTAACCTCCACGGGGCGATGCATGACGTTCCCGTCGAGGATGCTTGTCCAAAGCGCGTTCCAAGTCTCCGGCACATCCAGAAGAACTGCCATCTCCAAACCGACGAGTTCTCGGGGTGCATAACCGAACTCCCGTGCGGCAGCGGGATTGGCGAGCTGAATGACGCCCTGCGCATCCAGGGTGAGGATCGCATCGGGCGCGCTGTTCATGACGGCATCGTAGCGTGCGTTCTGTCGCTGGCGCAGGACCTGCTCGCGCTGTACGGCAACCGTGACGTCGACGATCTGCACGAGGCATTGGAGATGCGGTGCGGTCCCGAGCGGACGCACGGAAACATTATGCACGAGTTCTCGGCCGGAGCGTGTCCGCAGGGGCAGGAGAAGTGGATGCAGGGAATGAGTCAGGAGTCTCGAGGCACCTGCTTCCAATGCGTCTGCGATCGCGGATTTGAGCCCAGGTGCCGTCGCTCCCGGGAACAGTTCATCCAATCGCCGTCCAGCCGCATCCTGAGAGGAAATTCCACTTGCCGAGGCGAACCACGCGTTCCAGGCGATCACGTGAGAAGAGCCATCGAGCACGATGAGGCCCGTATCTACGGCGTCGAAAACCACCGACAGGAGTTCATCTTCAATCTGATGCATGTGATCAGGATGCCATGCCATCCGTCGCCCGCTCGATGAACTCGCCGAGAAGGTCTTTGAGCACGGCCAGCGAGGGAATGTCCATCAGCATGACGATGTATCCGCTGATGTCCCGTTGCCGTACCGTGAAATTGATATAGAGGAACATCACCACATCGCCGGCCTCGGGTGGAGGCTCAAGGTTGAAGAGTTCCGACCCTTTCCCGCGAATGATCTCCGGCAGGGACATTCTCAGGCTGCGATGGAGCATATTGGCGATCGTGCCCAGACAGCCGTTCAGAAGAATGTTGCCGGTCTCGGCCAGGGCCTCCTGCTCGAGCTCGATGATGTCTTCGAGGGAAAGTTCCCCACCGGTCACCGCCCTGACGAGCTCGAGGCTTTTGGTCTCGGGGAAGATCAGCATGGCGCGGCCTGTGATGTCACCCTCGAAGACCTGATGAACCGCCACGAGAGAGCCGGCCTCGCGTCCTTCGAGGATTTCGATGGCCTGCACGCGATGTACCAGATCGACGGCCGGCACGGACAGGTGAACCTGCTCTCCTACCATCTCGCGAAGGCTGAAGGCGGCACGGCTGACGCCGATGTTCACGAGCTCCGTCAGAGCGTCCAGCTCCAGCTCGTTGAGGACTTCCGAGATCGTTGATGTCATCATTTCACACCTCGGCCGCGGTATCTTGCCGAACGCTTCCAGGCCATCGTGTCTTACACCGCGCCCGAGCGGAGGCGCAGGGCGGCTCCGGAAATGAATCCTCGCAACCCCTCCTCGGTCAGAGGCTTGCTGACGAAAGTGGCGTTCACCTCGCGGGCCTGTGCGATCACCTCGTCCTGGATGTTGGCCGTGATGACCGCAATCGGCATCATGGGATGGCTGGAGCGGATCTCCGCCGCCAGTTCGAGCCCATTCTTCTCAGGCATGTTGAAGTCGATCATGGCCAGGTCGATCTTCCGTTCGCTCAGGATGCCGAGGGCCTCCTTCGCGTTGCCGGCCTCGATCCGGTCCCAGTCCGGCTGCAGTGCGGCCAGCGCTTTGCCTGCGACAATGCGGGCCAGCTTGCTGTCATCGACGATCAGAACCGTTATCGCCACTGAGATACTCCGCTGGGGATGGGTCGCCCGGAAAGACCGGATCGGCATAGGGAAAGGTTATAAATCTCTTTTAGAGGACGCTTGAAGAATGACAACTCCTCAGCGCGCCCTGGACCCTGGATCTCCGACGGGCGCTTCCCCCAAAGCCGGAGATATCCAATCTCTGAAGAAAGGATCCTTGGCCGGGCCGCTGACAGCCGGGCGCAGCGCCATCAGGACCTGAAGAACCGCGGCGTGGAGGTGCTCGGCATTGCTTAGATCGACCATCCGGTCCCTGTCGGCCTGTAGCCAGCCAAGCAGCGGCTCCGCATCCTCGACGCGGCAGGCCCCTTCGAGAATGATGACGTTGCCGTCCAACCTCACGCTCATCCGATCAGCTCCGGGATATCGAGAATCATGAGAACGCTGCCGTCCCCGAGCAAGGTCGTCCCCACGACGCCCTGCATGCGGGCGAGAATGCCGGTCATGGGCCGCATCACAACGTCCATCTTCTCGGCAAACCGGTCCACGGTGATTCCGACAAGATCGTCGCCTGCGGCCATCACCACGACTTTCAGGTTCTGCGGCGCTTCCGGCGGGCGGGGTATCGCCAGCAGGTCGGCAAGCCTCACCAGGGGCAGCGTTCTATCGCGCCAAACGAAGGCTTCGGCGTCCCGAACAGGGAGGATCCGGGCGGCGGGCACGAGCGCAGTCTCAAGGATTCCTTCAAGAGGGATGCCGTAGAGATCCTGGCCCAGTCGGACCGCCATGACCTTCGTCATGACAATGGTCAGCGGAAGGGACAGGCGGATCGTCGTGCCGAGACCCAGCCGGCTCCGAACGCTGGCCTGACCGCCCAAACGCTCCGACGCCGAACGCACGGCATCCATGCCCACTCCCCGACCCGACAGGTCGGTGACCTCGGAGGCGGTCGAGAAGCCCGGAGCAAAGATCAGGTCGACGGCCTCGTCATCACCCATGCGCTCGAGGTCATCCGCGGAAGCAACCCCGCGCTCGCAGGCTGCCTGGCGGATCGCGGCCGGATCGATGCCGCCGCCATCATCCTCGACCTCGACCGAAACCCGTTCGCCGTCCCGGTAGGCCCTGAGCACGATCCTGGTCTTCTCGGGCTTCCCGGCCTCCCGACGGACAAGCTCAGGTTCGGCGCCATGGCCGACGGCGTTGCGCAGGATGTGAAGCAGGGGCTCGAAAAGGCCTTCCACGACGGCTTTGTCGGCCTCGACATTCTCCCCTTCCATCGAGAAGTCGATTGCCTTGCCCAGTTGGCCGGCGATTTCGCGTACGGAACGTGGAAAGCGCCGGAAGACGTCACGCATGGGCATCATGCGAACGTCCATGACGGCCCCGTGCAGTTCCGCCACGAGGCGCTCGATGGCGGCATGGCTTGCGTGCAGGCCCTGAGCGAGGTGCTTCCGGTCCAACCCGTCCTCGAATTGCCGCGACAGGTGCGCCAGCGCGTTCTTGGCTACGACCATCTCGCCGACGAGATCCGCCAGCTGATCTATCCGTGCGGAATCGACGCGAAGCGTCCGTGCGCCGGCGCTACGGCCGGCGTCAGGCACTGCACCGGGGGCCTGCAATCCGGCAGCCGAGGGAATCTCGTGGATGCTCACCTGATCCGGGACAAAGCGGAAGATCGCCTTGACCCTATCCGGCTCGGCGCTGGAGAGCGCCTCGATCCTCAGATTGCACGAGAACGGATCGATTTCCGCCGCGGGCGGCCAAGGGTCCCGGTTCGAGAGCCGAACAGCCACGAGACCGGGAACGGAGCGCAGGAGCGCAATCGGATCGTCACCGGCGAAAAAGCAATCGGCGCGCGGCGTGTACCGGATTGCCACCAGCGGAGCATCCTGCGTCTTCGATGCGGCATTGCCGCTCCGGGCCCGTAGCTCCTCGATCCAGCCGAGCTCGATCTGCGGGATCGCATCGGCCGCTTGGGCAGGATCTTCTTCAAGCTGGGAGCGCAATACCCGTGCCAGGCGGTAGCCTTCTTCTGCCGCATCCGGCGGCAATTGCCCTGTCTGCTCGATAGTGGCGACCCACCGCTCCGCCTGACCGATGCATGCGAGAAGGCTGTCGATAGCATGGGCATCAATGCCGACCCGCTTCTCCTTGAGAGCACCCAGAAGATCCTCGGCGGCGTGCAGCGCAATTCCCATGGGCGCGAAGTCGAACAGGCCCACCGATCCCTTGAGGGTGTGAACCGCGCGGAGCGCGCTGTCCATGGGTCCGGCCGCCCGGGGAGCCCTCTCCAAGGCCAGAAGATCGTCCGTCGCCTGCTGGATCAACTCATGCGCTTCGACGATGAAATGCTGGAGGAGATCATCCATCACGGTCGCTCCCGGGCCGTTGGTAGACGATCGCATCCTCGAAGCGGCGAATGTCGAACCGTTTCGAGATCCGGGTCATCGACTCGGTATGGCCGAGACAAATGTAACCTCCCGGGTGCAGGGAATCGTAGAGGTTGTTGGCTGTCAGGAGCCGTGAGGAATCGTCGAAATAGATGAGAACGTTGCGGCAGAAGATGACATCGAACAATCCCTGCCCCGCAACGGACGAGGCGTCGACGAGATTGGTGGATGTGAATTTCACAGATTCCCGCAAATCCTGGATCAATCGGCGCTCGCCATCCGGAGCAGGGTCGAAATAGCGATCGACCACATCTGGAGGCAACCGCGAAAGGGCGCGTTCCCCGTAGTTTCCCGCTTGAGCATCCAGCAGAACCTGCGTGTCGATGTCGGAGCCGACGATCTCGATGTGATAGGCGTCCACCAGCGGCCAATTTTCGAGCAGCCAGATGGCGATGGAGTATGGCTCCTCGCCGGTCGAGCAAGGCACAGACCAGATCCGCACGAGATCGCCCGGCCTTTTGCCCTGCACGATCCCTGGCAGGATCGAGCGGCTCAGACAGCGCAGCTGATGCTCCTCGCGGTAGAAGTAGGTTTCATTCACCGTGAAGATGTTGATCAGCTGCTCGACTTCGCGTCGGTCGACCTCCGCATGCGCAAGATAGGCATTGAAGGTGCGCATTCCCGTCGCGGCCATGCGATCGGCGATCCGCCTCTCGATGTAGTACCGCTTGCTCTCACCGAAGATCATTCCCGTACGCAGATGGAGGAATTGGCACAGGCGGCGGATCTCATCGATCGTGAGCGTGTGTGCCTTGCGCGACCTGCTCATGAGCGCTCAACCATGCTCAGGATCCGGTCGGCAATCTGCTCCAGGGGCGCGACGACCTTCGCGCCACCACGGCGAACCAGCTCGCCGGGCATGCCCCATACGACAGCGCTCTCTTCCGCTTCCGCAATAGTGCAGCCGCCTTGCTCACGCAGCCGTGCCATAGCCTCGGCTCCATCGCTGCCCATTCCGGTCATAAGCACCCCGATCAAGCGGTCGGGTGCAAAATGCTGCATGGCGCTCTCGACCAGCCGATCGACGCTCGGATGCCATCGGTGCTCCGGCAGCGAGGGAGCCGCCATGACGACAGGCCCGTCCGGACGGACGCCGATGATCACGTCGGCATCGCCCTTTCCGACATAGACATGGGCGGGAGCGAGCGGCATCGGCAGGACCGCCTCCGTTACGGTAAGTGCGCACAGCTTGTCGAGCCGACGGGCCAATGGACCGGTGAAAGAGCCTGGCATGTGCTGTGCCACCACGATCGGCCACGGGAAGTCGGCAGGCAGCCGGGACAGCACGGCATCCAGCGCAGGCGGGCCCCCAGTGGAAACCCCGATCAGGACGAGGCCATGGGCCGGCGCGGCCTTGGTTCGGCGCACCCGCGGCAAGGCCGACGCACGACGACGCGGCACCATGGCGGGTGTCGGATTCGTCAATCCGCTGCGCAGGCGCACCCGCTCGGCCAGCCTCAGGCTGCTGGGTAGTCGGGCCTGCGCAGCGGTGCGGACCGTGTCGACGAGCTTGGGGCCGAGGGTTCCCATTTCCAGTGAAATGGCCCGTTCGGGCTTCGTGATGAAGTCGATGGCTCCAAGCTCGAAGGCCTGGAGGGTTACGCTCGCGCCTGCCTCGGTCAGGGATGAGACCATCACGACGGGGCACGGACGCTCCAGCATGATCCGGTCGAGACAGGCAAGGCCATCCATCTCGGGCATGTTCACATCGAGCGTAATCACGTCCGGCTTGAAAATATGCAACTGCTCCAGCGCCTCGACCCCATTGCGGGCAAAAGCGATTTCGAAATCCCCCTCGGCCGTAAACACCCCGCCGAGAAGGCGCCTCATCAAAGGAGAATCGTCGACGATCAGCAGCCGGATCACGAAGCGGGCCGCTCCAGGTTTCTCTCACCGATAGTGGCGAGCAGATCCTTCTCTGCCTTGTCCAGCAGTTCCCTCGGGTTGAGCAGGAGGATCATCCTCCCTTCGACCTCGATATTCGCGATGCGGTCGATGACCTGACTCTCGTCTGCTGCCAGGTCGGGCGTCCGGCGAAGCTGGCTTTGTGGAATGCTGAGGACCTCCGACACCCTGTCGACCAGGAAACCGGCCTGCATCTGGTCGATCCTGACAACCAGTATGCGCTCCCGCCGCCGCTCCCCCCGCCCCTCGAACTGGAAACGCCTGCGCTGGTCGATTACGGGAACAACCCGCCCGCGCAGATTCATCACGCCTTCGACGAAGTCGGGAGATTTGGGCAGCCGCGTCAACGTGTCGGGCACGCGCACCACTTCGTCGACGGTTTCGATGGGCAATCCGTAGTCCTCGCCGCCCAGTTGGAACACGATGAACTGCTCGTCGCCTGCTGCAGGCCCGTCAGCTGTGTCCATGTCGCGGCTCTTCTCCGTTTGGGACATAATCTCCTCGATCATCGCCTGATCCCTGAACAGATGATCCATCGACAGGATCGAGACCAGCCGGCGTCCGCCCTCAAGACGGCAGATACCTTGGATCTGAGCCTCCGCATTTCCCCGTGTCAGGATGGTCGGGACTGGATCGATGGCGCTTTTTGGAAGACGAAGGATCTCCCTCATGTCGTCGACGGCAAGACCCACCAGCCCTCTGCCGATCCGTGCCACGACCACACGGGCTCTGCCGGTCGCCGGGCCACCGGCACGAAGCCCGAGAAGGCCTCGCAACGATACGAGCGGCAGCAGCTGTCCGCGAAGCGATATCGCGCCCAGCATGACAGAATCCGTGTGCGGAACGACGACGACATCCTCCGGCAGGGCAACGACCTCGTGAACCGATGCGAGGGGCAGCGCGAAGTCCTGTCCCGCAACGACAAAATGCACGACGGCAATCTCATCACGGTTTGCGGCCGCCTCGCGTTGGGGGCCTTGCAGAGTCGAGGATGGCCTGCTGCGCGCGCGACGGGCAATCGTCCCAAAGTCTTTGGCCAGCAGCGCATCCAGCTCGCCTGCCCGCACCTGCGCGATGCCTGCGCTGTCCGCTGATGCCGCCGCGGAGGAAGCGGTTCCGCCTTCTCTGAGTGATGCCACCTTGTCGATCAAAAGACCGACCGGGGTGCCGCGGTCGATCACGACCACGCGCGCATTCGATGAGGGGCTATCCTCCTGCCCCAGAAGGCGGCGCAGCGACACGACCGGCATCACTGCGCCTCGCAGGTTGGTCACCCCGAGCAGGCTCGAGGGCCCAAGGGGAACCCGGGTCATGGCCGGAGGACGGATCACCTCCATCACATCGGATGCCGGAAGGGCGAAGCGCTCGTTCCCCACCTGCACCGTCAGGAACGACTGAGTGGGAGGAGCCGAGGCCGCCTCGGTCATGGCCTTACGACTCCCTCATCTGGAGTTCGTCGGCGAGAGAGGCGATCTCCTCGATGGCGGCCGCCAGATCCTCGGCTCCCCGCGCCTGCTGGCGCGCCGCGGTGGCGGCTTGTGCGGCAGCATTGCCGGCCTGCTCGGCGACGACGGCCACCTGCTGGGTGCCGAGCCGGACCTCGCGCACCGCCGTCAGAATCGTCTCGGACCCCGACAGGATGGAGGCGCTGCCTTGCCGGATAGCCTTCGCGTCGGCTTCCATTGCCCCCAGCTTTTCCGCCGTCTGGATATTCTTGGCGACCTCGGCCTGTGCAATGGCGGCGCTCTGCTCCAGATCGCGCCTGACGATGGTGATCTGCTCACGGATCTGGCGAACCACATCCTTGATGCGGTCGGCGTTCTCGGACGCGTCCCGCGCCAGAACGCGGATGTCTCCGGACACGATGGCGAAGCCGCGCCCGGCCTCGCCGGCACGGGCGGCCTCGATGGAGCCGCTCACGGCCAGCATGTTGGTCTGGACCGCAACGAGGGCAATGCCGTCGACGATCTTCTCGATGCGGCGGCCGGATTCGTCCAATCCGCCCATCAATTCGATCACCGCCTGCGTCTCCTTCAGCGCCTCCTCGACGCCGGAGGCCAGCCGCAGGGTCGCAGAACGGTTGTCCTGCAGATCGGCGGCAAGTGCCTCGATGCGCTCGGCGGCGGCGCTGGCCGCACCCCGCGACCCAGCGGTCGCTCGCTCAATCCGCTCCATGGCCACATCAGCCTGCTGCGCGGCCGCAGCCTGCATCTGCGCTCCGCGGCTGATCTGGTCGACAGCGGTCATGATCTCGCCGGCAGCTCCTGACAGCTCCTGAATGGCCGCCGACAGCTGCTCGGCAGCGGACCCGACTTGCTCGGCACTGGCTGCTCCGGCCGTGCCTACTTGAAGATCGTCCGCCAAAGCGGCCAGCGCCTGCGCAGTCTGCTGGCTCTGGTCGAGAGCGATGCTCTGCTGCTGGACTGCCCGTTGAGCTTCGGCCGCCGCCGCCGCCTGCTCCTCGGCGGCACTGGCGACCTGTTCCGCGCCACGCTGAGCCTCTCGAATGGCAGCCTCGGCCTCGACGGCCGCAACGAGAATGGCCTGGCTTCCCTCGGCCAAGAGGGACACATCAGCCCGGATCTTGTCCAGAGCGGTCACGACGGCGCGGCCGACCTGAGCTTCCCCGGATGCAGTTTCGGCTGCCGTCCTGACCCGCTCCGCGACGGACCGGACTTCGCTGACGATGCCTTCAGCGAGGGCCTGAATATCCTGTGCGCTTCTCTCCGAAGTACCGGCGAGAGCCCGGACCTCGTCGGCGACAACCGCAAAGCCGCGCCCGCTCTCCCCGGCCCGGGCAGCCTCGATGGCGGCGTTCAGCGCCAGAAGGTTGGTCTGGTCGGAAATGTCCCCGACCAAAAGGGTGATCTCGCCGATCTCGGAGGCCCGCTTCTCCAGAAGAGAAATGATATCGACCAGGGCCCGTTGGCGGGTCGTGTTGCTTTCGACGGCCGCCACCGAGGCATCGATCTGGGCTCCCGTCTCGATCAGAAGGCCCTGGAGGCCGGCGGTCTTGGCGCGAGTGGCCTCCGCATGAGCCCGCGCGTCGGAAAACGACGCATTCAGGCTCACGATGGCCGAAAGCGACTGGTGGGACGCGCCGGCTGCCTCCTCGGCTCCGCTGGCAATCTGCTCCATGGAGCGCCGGAGCTCCTCGGCGGCCGACGAAGCCTCGGTGACGCCACTGGCGAGTTCCTCGGTCGCGGCGCCGATGCGCTCGGCGGCCTGCAGCCTCCGCGCCTTGACCCGCTCGAGCGTCCGGCGCTGGGAGGACTTTCCTCTTATGGCGGGGATCTCCTGGGGAAGAGCCTCTTCACTCACCGATCGTGAGTTGCCCTTGCCCGGAAGTTCGGACGTTTTGACCAGTGCCATGAATGCCCCGCGAGATACATTAACTAACTTCAGCCACAGCGCCTCGTCCGGCAAGCCATTCGCTCGCCTCGTCAAAACGCGGAGTAGGAAGCCTAACGTTTATAGGTGCGGATCTTGCCGCAGCAAGGCATCGTGAAGCGTCGTCTCAGACAAATCGGTACCGGGTCAAAGGCGAAGCTTGGCAGCATCGCGTGAAAACATCTGCTTTCTGCGGACATTCACCTTCCGGGACGTGCCATTTGCAGGCCCTGGCATCGGTCGGAATCGAGCCCACCCGGCCCGTCCCGCGCAAAGGCCCGGGCTTGCCAATCGAGCCGTGTGACGGCAATCTGAAGCTCAACAAGACGTTCAGCGGGTGTATGCCGGACTATTTTCTCGTCGGGCAGCAGGACAAGGGACACGGCCAACATGATCATGGACGGTGGGAATGCCTATGCCGGAGACAGGGACGAGGCAGCGTTGCTCGGGCGTCGGGTGGGGCTTTTAAGCCGCCGGTCTTTTCTCGCCGGTTCGGCTGCCAGCGTCGGCGCGCTGGGGCTCGCCGGCTGCGTCACATCCGACGGCATGAGCCTCGCCGAGGCGTCGAAGCTCTACGGGCCGGTGCCCGAGGAGAAGTTCCCGATCCCGGCGGTCGACGTCAGCCAGGTCGATCCAAAATATTACCGCCGGACGGTTCGCTACGACACCAAGGAGGCGCCCGGCACGATTATCGTCGATCCCGCCAATTACTACGTCTATCGCGTCGAAGACGATGGAACCGCCACCCGCTATGGCGCCAATGTCGGCCGCGACGGATTCCGGTGGAGCGGTGACGCCTATGTCGGGCGCAAGGGCGAATGGGCGACCTGGACCCCGCCTAGAGAGATGATCAAGCGCCAGCCCGAGGCGGCCAAATGGGCCGGCGGCATGCCGGGCGGCCTCGACAACCCGCTCGGCGCCCGCACGCTTTATCTCTATCAGAACGGCGCCTACACGCTCTACACGATCTATGCCAGCCTCGCCCCCGAGACGATCGGCAACGGCATCACGAGCGGCTGCGTCGGCCTCCTCACGCAGGACATGATGCACCTGTACGAACGCACGCCGGTCAAGACGAAGGTGGTCGTCCTGCCGGCATAGCAGCGGTATCGGCCCCGGTCGGGGTGCTGCCGATACTCGCTGGTTCCTCACCGTCGGGTGGCGCGCTTTGTCGCGGCGGACCGGTATCATGCCACATCCGCCCGCATCCAATCATCAAGAGCCAAGATGATCATCGTCCGCGGCGCTGGATCGGCATCGTTGTCGACCAAGCGTCGCCGGCTAGAGCAAATTTTGATGGACTGGCGACAATCCTGATCGGTAACCCGACCTAATTTTATCGGGAGGTTCACCCTCCTCCGATGATTACGCCTGACAACGACAGCTGAGCGATCCTGGGGCTGACAGGTCGATAGGCCATCGGAACATCCGTTTATCACTACATCTCTGACCGTCAGCGTACTTCTGCCTCGTGCCAAGAGACGACATTTGTTGTTCAGATGAGGTCAGCATCACGTAAAGATCGCAGGCCGATGCCTGCGATCTCTCTCTGACCTCCCCTCAAGTGCCTGCTGCTCGGTCTAGGATACACGGGCGGAGGAAACATAAAGGCCGCCGAACTCTTGCCGCAGGACGTTCTTCTGTACCTTGCCCATGGTATTGCGCGGCAGTTCATCGACGAAGACGACCCGCTTCGGCAGCTTGAACTTCGCCAAGCGGCCATCGAGTGCCGCCAAGATCATCTTCTCGTCGACTGCTGCCTCCCTGGAGCGGACGACGACCGCTGTCACCCCCTCGCCGAAGTCCTCGTGCGGGACGCCAATCACCGCGCTCTCGAACACGCCCGGAATGGCATCGATCTCGTCCTCGATCTCCTTCGGATAGACGTTGAAGCCGCCGGTGATCACCAAGTCCTTGCCACGCCCGAGGATGTGCACGTAACCGCGCTCATCGATCTTGCCGAGATCTCCCGTGATGAAGAAGCCATCCGGGCGGAATTCGGATGCGGTCTTCTCCGGCATACGCCAGTAGCCCTTGAAGACATTCGGGCCCTTCACCTCGATCATGCCGATCTCATTTGTTGGCAACTCCTCCCCGGTGTCCGGATTGGTGATACGCACTGACACGCAGGGCAGAGGCAGGCCGACGGCGCCCGGAACCCTGTCTCCATCATAAGGATTGGAGGTGTTCATGTTCGTCTCGGTCATGCCGTAGCGTTCAAGGATGGCATGACCGGTCCGGGCGCTCCATTCGCGGTGGGTCTCCGCCAGCAGAGGCGCGGAACCTGACACGAACAGGCGCATCCCCGACGTCGTCCCCTTCGCGAGACCTGGATGCTGCAACAGGCGAACGTAGAAGGTCGGCACTCCCATCAGAGCCGTGGCACGGGGCATCAGCCCGAGGATCTGGTCCGCATCGAACTTCGCCAGGAAGATCATCGACGCGCCTGAGAACAGGGTGACGTTGCTCGCCACGAATAGCCCATGGGTGTGGTAGATCGGCAGGGCATGGATCAGCACATCGTCCGCCGAGAAGCGCCAGGCCTCCTTCAGGGTGAGGGCATTGGAGACGAGATTGTCGTGGGTCAGCATGGCGCCCTTGGAACGGCCGGTCGTGCCCGACGTATAGAGGATCGCCGCCAGGTCTTCGCCTGCCCTCTGCACCGTCTCGAATAGGTCAGAGGCATTGTTTGCAGCCTCTGTGAGAGAGCCTTGCCCTCGCGCATCGAGTGTTTCGACGGACGCTCCGACTTTCGCGGCGAGTTGTTCGATCCCCTCGCGGTTGCCCGGATCGCAGACCACCAGCGAGGGCTCAGCATCGCCGATGAAGTATTCCAGCTCCGCCAATGTGTAAGCGGTGTTGAGCGGCAGATAGACCGCGCCGGCCCGGACGGTCGCAAGGTATAAGACCAAGGCCGGCACCGACTTCTCGACCTGGACAGCGACGCGATCGCCGGGCTTGACCCCACGGGTGGCGAGCACGGTGGCCAATCGGCCGGACAGGGCGATCAGGTCGGCATAGCTGACAGTCTCACCGGCCGGTGTGGCAATGGCTGTCTTGGTTAGGGCAGTGATCGAGCGTTCGAGCCGGTCGAACAGGTTCGCATTCATGGCATGAGCTCCGAAGCGAGGGTCGATGATCGACCCGGTCAAAGTATTGTCGCCTCTGGCGGTCAGGGCGCGGGCACCAGATCGTGAGAGGGCAGATCGGCCCGCAAGGCTTTGCGGACCATAGGCGATGCAGCGATCGTGCCCTTTTCGGCGAAGGCCTCGTGGTTCTTCTCGATCTCATCGAGAGCGTAGAGGTAGTTGACCATCAGACCATGGGATTGCTTCAGGCCCTTCGCGGACACATCGCCGAGGAAGTTCAGGCGCTCAAGGCGAGCTCCATTGCCGAGATGGAAGCGGGCCACCGGATCGACCGGACGACCCTTGGAATCCTTGGCCTTCAAAAAGTAGTAGGCTGTGGCCGACAGGAGCACATCACGAACCTTCTCGACCATGTCCAGGTCGTCGCTCCAGGCTGGCTGATCGAGAATGTCGAGGATCTCCTTCGATGCACCATCGAGACAGGCTGACTCCTCCGTCTTGCGCTCGCGGGCGAGCCATGCCGCGAAGCCCGGAACGGGAGAGAGCGTCACGAATGTCTTCAGATTCGGCAGCTCACGCTTGAGGTTCTCCACGACCTGCTTGATCAGGAAATTGCCGAAGGATACCCCGCCAAGGCCCTTTTGCGTGTTCGAGATCGAGTAGAAGACGGCGGTCGTCGCCTCAGAGGCGCCAATCGGAGTGCGGCCGAGGTCGAGAAGCGGCCCGATCGCGCCGGGGATCTCCTTGGTCAGCGCCACCTCGACGAAGATCAGCGGCTCGTCGACGAGCTGGGGATGGAAGAATCCGTAACAGCGGCGATCCTCCGGCTGGAGGCGATTGCGCAGGTCATCCCAGTTCTGGATGGCATGCACCGCCTCGTAGCGAATGATCTTCTCCAGGATGTTGGCAGGCGTGGTCCAGTCGATCGGCCGCAACACCAAAAAACCCCGATTGAACCAGGACGAGAACAGATGGGCAAAGTCCGCGTCAACGCACCTCAGTCCAGGATTGCCCTTGATATGCCCGCCGAGTTCTTCGCGCATTCGGATGAGAGCCCCGGTGCCGCCCGGGGCGAGATTGAGCCTCCGGAACAACTCCTGCCGTTGAGGCTCGGCTGCCGCATGCAGCGCCTCCAGGGCATCTGTCCCCTCATCCTTGCGAACCGCTTCGATGGCGCGCTCCACCTGCCGGCGATCGGGCCCAAAGCGATCGGCGAGTGCCTGGAGGAACGAGATCCTGTCTGCACTCGAAGCGGAGTCATAGCTCGCCAGGAGGGCTTGTGCCAAGGCGACGCCTGACGCCTCGCCTCTGCGGGACAGCAGCAACTCGCTCAAAGCAATCAGATCGAGTTGAGGGATAGCATCACGATCACCCTTGCGACCGAGCAATGCCCGTCCCCTTTCCGTCAGCGTGTCGATGAGATCTCCAAGGAACGTGGGTACATCGGCTGATCCGGATCTTGAGTTGTAGAACCTCATGCTTGATCTCCGTTTACCTTGTGCAATCCGCGATAAAGCGCCGGTGCCACGGCAACGAGGAAGATCGACCGGAAGACGTGGCAGCAGACGACGAAAGCGACCTCGATGCCCATGGCAAAAGCCACGATTGTCATTTCGGCGATACCACCGGGCGCAAAGGCGAGAAGAAGGGCCGGCACGGACGCGTCGACGAACGTCGCGCACAGGACGGCCGCAGCGAGAGCCCCCAGCAGCATGATCGCCGTCCAGACAAGCCCCTGAACGACAGAGGTGCGGACCTCGTGCCATTGAATGCCGGCGAAGCGGGAACCTGCGACGCAGCCGATGACCACCTGCACGAGTGCGACGAGCCAAGGTGGTGGAGGAAGTTGCGTCAGGCCAGTGCCGTGGACGATCGCACTCAGGATCAATGGCATGACCATGACACCGCCGACCATCTTGAGAGGAAGTCCGATGACGTAGCCAAGGCCGGCGCATCCCAGCAGGATCAGCCAGTCAGAGGCGGAAAGCACATCCGATACGTGAACGGGCCCCATCCTCCCTCCACCCTCCAGATCAAAGAGGAGGCGGACGACGAACGGCACCAGGAAGACGACCGTGATGATCCTAGTGGAATGGATGAGAACGAGTTGGCGGATATTCCCGCCACATTGCGCACCAAGCAGCGTCAGCTCACTCAATCCTCCGGGTGTCGAAGCAAAGAAGGCTGTTGTCTTGTCGAAGCCGCAGAAGCGGGTGAAGTACGCCCGGCCAGCCAGGGTGATGAGCACGAGGAACGAGACCAGAGGGAGAACGGCTTCCCACCAATGCACCATCGAGCGCGCAACCTCGGCGGTGAAGGCGCTGCCGGCCATGACGCCGATGATCGGGCGGGCGGCGTTGCGGGCGGCACCCGGCAACTTCCAGTCAAGTCCGGCGATGGCGATCACGGCGGCGGCCGTCAGCGATCCAAGTGTCCATGGCAGAGGGAGGCCCAGTTCCTTGAAAACGACTCCACCCGCGCATCCTGAGGCAAGGCCGAAAAGGGCCCGGGCGGTGGTGCTGCTGGCAAGTTCGCTCAACATCCTTGGACGACTGCTCCCCGACTTGGACAGCTTCGAATGGTGAATATCCATACGCCGCTCCCCCCGCAGCGAGAGAGCCGAGTTCGAACCAATCGGCTACGCGGCCATTCCGATCAAGCCCTCGACGTCAAAGCCGCGCGGTTCCCGCAAAGCCGGCATCATCGCGGATCGTAATCCGCGAGCGACGTGTCGTACTTCGCCATCGCTTCGGCGGGCAGGAAGGCGCGCTCGATCTCCACCACGGCCGGGAAACCGGTCAGGCTCAGGTAGCCCAGGGTCGAGCGGCCCGTTGCCGTTTCCGATGCCATGAAGTCGTTGAACGCATCCGCGCCCCGCTGCCGACACTCGTCCAGGAAGCGCTCCATCATGATCTGCGCGACCTTGGCCACCGAGATGTTGTAGGTCGCGACCCCGATCTCCGTGTACTCGGCATGCGTCACCAGGGGTCGCACCGCGCCCGCATTGATGTAGATGGGCGTGCCCGGAAACGCTTCCATGACTCTGCGCATCTCCTCGCGCGTCTGGAGCGCCACGACCATCAGCATGTCCACGCCAGCTGTCAGGTAGGCCTCGCACCGCCGAAGCACCTCGTCGACACTTCCACCAACGGCGGCCCTGGAGTCGGTGCGGGCGATGACGACCACGTCGGGATCGAGTTTGTCGCGCTCGGCCACCGCCGCACGGTACTTGCCGACGGCCTCGGGGATCGGAACCACCTCGACCCCTGCCGTGAAGCCGCAGCGTTTCGGGAAGACCTGATCCTCGAGGAAGAAGCCTGCGACGCCGGCGGTGATGAACTCGTGTACGGCCCGTGTCGTGTTGATGACGTTCCCGAAGCCTGTCTCACAGTCCGCGACCACCGGAATCGAGACGGACTGGCAGATGCGCCGGATGTTGTCCGTTGCTTCCGTCAGCGTCATCAGCCCGGCATCCGGCAGGCCGAGTATCGTCGCGGCTGCCTGCGAGCCCGAGTGGAAGAACAGGCTGAACCCGGCGGCTTCCGCCAACTGGGCATGATGCGGCGTTGCGCCGGAGATCGCGCAGATCGGATAGGCCTCCTCTCGAAGCTGCCGCCGCAGTTCCGCGCTCATACGGCCTTCGACGACCTTGGGCCTGAGATGCATGGACGAACTCCCTCACGTTTGATGACCGATTTGGCTTGGCACCAAAAAACCCAAGACCAAACCATGTGTCAACACATTAGTGTAATTTGCTCAATTTAGACAGTTTATTGGTTGTCAAGCTTCAAATGTGTTGACAATATCATTCCGCTCGATAGTTTCCGAGCAACCGCCGGCATGACTTTCAACGACCGGCCCGTATCAGCAGGGATGGGAAGGAGAACCAATGTCGGCACATCGACTGCCCGGGACTTTATTCGGCTCCGCCGTCGCCGCGCTCGGCGTAGCGGTCGTCGTGGCTTCGCAACAGATCAAGACCGGATTCACTTACGACGTGGTCGGACCGGCCATGTTCTCCAACCTGATCGGCATCGGCCTCGTGCTGTCTGGCATCGCAAGCGTAATCAACGCGAGACGTGCATCGCTGGAAGACCTGCCCGATCAGCCGAAGCTCAACCTTTGGCCCGTGGGCCTCATTTCGGCAGCGCTGTTGCTGGAGGCCGCCCTGATCTCGCGCCTCGGCTGGATCCCCGTCGTAGCGACCGTGTTCGTGGCCGGAACCTACGCGTTCGGCGACCGCCGCATCCTATCGAACGCGCTCATCGGCCTCGTCCTGGCCACGGTGATCCTGCTGGTCTTCACTCTCGGCCTTGGGATTGATCTGCCGCTCGGGCCGCTGGAACCGCTATTCCAGAACGACCAATGATGGAAGCCAGGTGATGGAAACACTCACGTTACTTGCCCAAGGTTTTGCCGTCGCGCTCACGCCGGATAATCTCATCTGGTCCATCATCGGCGTGACCCTCGGGACCGCGATCGGCGTGCTGCCCGGGATCGGTCCGGCGACCACGGTCGCGATCCTGATGCCCCTGACCGTGGGCCTGCCGCCGGTCTCCGCTTTCATCATGTTCGCCGGCATATACTACGGTGCACAATATGGCGGCTCGACGACCTCCATCCTCTTGAACACGCCCGGAGAGGCCGGGTCGATGATGACGGCCGTCGACGGCAACGCCATGGCGCGCAGAGGCCGCGGCGCCCAGGCACTGGCGACGGCCGCGATCGGCTCGTTCGTCGCCGGCACGATCGGCACGATCGGGCTGACCTTCGCCGCCCCGCTTCTCGTCGAGATCGCGCTCAAGCTGACGGCACCCGACTACTTCGCCCTGATGGTTCTGTCGCTTGCAACCGTCACAACCATGCTGAGCAACCCGACGGGTGGTGGATCGATAGCCTTCGGGATCGCCTCGCTGTTCTTCGGGCTGCTTCTCGGCACGGTGGGCCTCGATCCCCAGACCGGACAGGCCCGCTTCGCCTTCGGCGTTCCGGAGCTGCTCGACGGCATCGACACGGTCGTCGTGGCTGTCGGGCTCTTCGCCATCGGCGAGACTCTCTACATGGCGGCGACCGACGGCGGAAAGGCCGACAGCATGCACAAGCTGCGGGGCTCATTCTGGATGAGCCGCGAGGATTGGAGCCGGTCGTGGAAGCCGTGGCTGCGCGGCGCGCTGATAGGCTTTCCCATCGGCGCCATCCCGGCGGGCGGCAGCGAGATTCCGACCGTCCTGTCCTATACGCTCGAGAAAAAGCTCAGCAAGAAGCCGGAGGAGTTCGGCCTCGGCGCGATCGAGGGTGTGGCCGGTCCCGAGGCCGCCAACAATGCATCGGCGGCGGGCGCCCTGTCGCCGCTGCTGGCACTGGGCCTGCCCACATCGAGCACCGCCGCAGTGATGCTTGCGGCCTTCCAGCAATATGGCCTGCGCCCCGGTCCGCTGCTGTTCGAATCGAACTCGAGCCTGATCTGGGGGCTGATCGCGAGCCTCTACATCGGCAACGTCTTCCTGCTCGTCCTCAACCTGCCCATGGTCGGCGTCTGGGTGCGGCTGCTCTCGCTGCCGAAGCCCTGGCTTTATGGCGGCATTCTCGTGCTGTCGTCGCTAGGCGTCTACAGCCTCAACGGCAACGCAGTCGATCTCGTGATCCTGTGGATCATCGGCATGGTCGGCTTCGTTATGCGGGTTATCGGGGTGCCGATCGTCCCGTGCGTGTTGGGACTGATCCTCGGGCCGCTCATCGAGCAGCAGTTGCGGCGCTCGCTGGCCATCAGCCAGGGCGACTGGACGGTCTTCGTCACGCACCCGGTCTCGGCTTTCCTCCTTCTGGTGGCGCTCGCCTTCGTCGCGACCCCGATCATTTCCAGCCTGAGAAAGCCAAAGCCCCAATCCGCGGTGGGTATGACCCGATAACGCCCACACCGCGCGATCTTTCAACAATCACTATCACTGGGAGGATAAGATGACTTTCACTCGACGGACGGCGCTCACGGCACTTGCGGCCGGATCCCTTCTCGCAGTTGCACCGGCCCAAGCACAGACGATCCGCTCCCTCGACATCACCGTGCCTGGCGGCCCCGGCAGCGGGCTCGACCAGGCGGCGCGCGGGATCGAGGAAGCGCTGCGGGCCGAGGGGATCAATGCCGTCAAGGTCAACAACGTGCCGGGCGGCGGCGGCATGATCGCGATCTCGCAATTCGTGACCACGAAGGAAGGCAACAGGAATGCCGTCGTCGTGCAGGGTGCAGGTACGGTCTTCTTCCCGCTTACGAACAAGACGCCCGTCACCCTGGCCGATGTCCGTCCTCTCGCCCGGCTCGCGGGCGAGTACGAGGTGATCGCCGTCCGCCATGATTCCGATGTCAAGGACTTCAAGGATCTGATGGCGCGCTTCAAGGCCAATCCCGGCTCGGTCGCCTGGGGCGGCGGCTCCCCGGGATCGACCGAGAACATCTTCTTTGCCCGGCTTGCGAAGATCGCCGGCATGACGCCGAAGCAGGTCAACTTCATCCCACACCCGAACACAGGCGAGGTCGTCGTGTCGGCACTGAACGGACAGGCGACCGTGGTCGGCGGTGGATTGCAGGACTTCAAGACGCAGATCGAGGCGAAGAAGCTGCGACTGCTTGCGGTCGCCTCGCCCGAGCGGCTGCCCGACGCAGACGCACCGACCCTACGTGAACTCGGTTACGAGGTCGTGTTCGCCAACTGGCGCGGTGTTTCCGTCCACAAGAGCCTCGATGACAAGTCGGCGAACGCCCTGGCCGACCTGTTCGCCAAGCTCGTCAAGTCAGCCCACTGGAAGAAGATCCTCAACGATCGCGGCTGGCTCGACCTGTACCTGCCCGAACAGCCCTACCAGGCCTTCATCGCCGACGAGACACGCCAGGCCAGGGAAATCCTGACCGAGCTCGGTCTCGCCACGCAGTGATGCATCGCGGCAGGCGGACCTGGACCGCCCGCCGCCATCGGTCTAAGTGCTGACCATTCGGGGCGGACGGGAGCCATGCCTTTCGGCAACCGGGCTTCCACCGCCCCGGACTTTAGGTCGATGTTCGGGATTGGGCTTGTTCGTTCCCGTCTTCGAGCCGAAGATGCCCAACGCGATGGAACGGCAAGGTTCGAAAGTTATGGATGGTTCTGAAACTCGTCTGACCCCTGTCAGTGATGCCGCGGAAGCGAGCCAGACGCTGGCCGAGCAGCTTTTCCATCGCCTGACTGACGCCATTCTCCAGGGCGAGCTGCCGCTCGGATCGAAGATCAGCGAGCCGGCGCTTGCCCAGCGCTATGGCGTCAGCCGCGGGCCCCTGCGCGAGGCCTTGCACCGGCTGCAAGAGCGCCATCTGATCACCCGCGTTCCGAACCAGGGCCCGCGGGTGGTCGAGGCGACAGCCGAGATGCTGCAATCGATCTATGGCGTGCGCGAGGTCCTCGAGGGCCTTGCCGCCCGCGAAGCGGCGCGGAGCATGAGTGCGGAGGACATCGAGGCGCTTGCCGAGGGTGTGCGCCGCCACGAAGCGGAAATCGCTGGGCTTCAGCCAAGCGTTCACAATGCGTTAGGTGCGGCTGACCGGGATTTTCATTTCCGGATCGCACGGGCGAGTGGAAATCCGCTCCTCATCGAGTATCTCTGCAATCAATTCTACCCGCTCCTGAGGCTCTACCGCAGCCGCAGCGACAGCATTGCTCTGAGAACCCGCGCGCTTGTCGAGCACAAGCGTATCCTTGACGCGATTCAGGACCGGGATCCGGAGCTGGCGGAAATCATGATGCGGCGGCACATCCGCAGCGCCGGCGAACGCAGGGCGGAGGCCATGGCCTTTGCATCCGTTGACCAGCAGACCCGTGACGGCCCACGGCGCCGATCACGGGCCTAGGTCAGAAACACGCGTGTCCTCGGAGGATCTTGTCGGAAGAGAACGGCACGAACAAAGAGCCTGTCATTCGGACAATCGCGATGCCCTCGAGCACCAATCCCGCCGGTGACATTTTCCGTGGCTGGCCGATGTCGCAGATTGACCTGGCGGCCCGCAATGCCGGCGGGCGCGCGGGCGCTGGGTAACCGTCGCGGTCGGCGACGAGGTCTCGGTGTACGCCGACCTGATTTCAACAGTCCGCACATCCATGAAGTTCCAGCTCAAGGCTTGGCGCCGATCGCGTGAGGGTGGCGAGCAGATCAAGTTAACCGAGGCGATCTTCACGTTCGTCGCCATCGATAGCGGCTCCCGTCCATTGCCGCCTAGTCGAAGGTCACATGCATGCTGGTCGCCGATAGTCCGGCACGGGTCATACTTTTACATTCCCACCGTTCAGGGAAAGTCGGCTCCTAAGCGCCGGAGCGGGCCACATTCTTTCGTCCGGGGGCTACCAGAAGTGCTCCTTACAAACTGTCTGCGCATGCCACCTCCGTGCTATATTTTCCCACCAGACCGAATAGCAACGAAAAGGAGAGAGAAATGATCCGAAGGGTCGCCGTTCTGTTGTTCGAGACCGGGCCTCAGGCGATCATTCGGTGCTCGTTCATGGGCGCCTGGGTGAGCCGACACCCTGAGGTCGGCGATCTTGTCGTGGGATAAGCTAAAGCAAGCTCACTTTCGCTCCTCCGATGCAAATCGGCGATCGAGAGCACCGGCAAATGATATCAGTCGAAGACAGACATATATCCTGGCGGCAGTGACTGGTTTCACGCCTGGTTGACCTGTTCAAATTCCGGGGCGAAAACCTCATACCGCCCATCCATTCCCTTGAGCTCGAATTGGCCTATGCTTCGCGCGGACTTTGCTGGTAGAGCCGAGGCGAAGGCTTCGGAGCAAACCACCGGCTCTCCACTCGCCTTGGCGACTCCCTCCAGGCGGCTGATCATGTTTACCGCAGGCCCGACCACCGTGAAGTCCAGGCGGTCAAGGCTGCCGATGTTGCCGTACATCACGGATCCCATATGCAGAGCCGTCATGAAGGAGGGAAGATCCTCGGCCCGAGCCACTGCATTAGCCCGCGAAACCGCGCGCACAGCCGCTGCGCACGCCGCCGTGCGGTCGCCCTCCTCCACCCGAAAGATCGACAGGACTCCGTCTCCCAGAAATTTGAGAACATCGCCTCCTTCCGCCCGGACCGCATCCGCGACGGCCTCGAAATAGCGGCCCAAGATCGCCAGGAGCTGTGACGGGGCCAAAGTGAGAGAGAGGGGCGTGAACCCGCGCATGTCAGTCAGCAGGATAGCTGCTTCCGTCGCGATAATGTCACCGCGGTGGATCGCGCCCGCCTGCACGCTCGCGGCTGGGCCATCGCCCAGGAATGTGGCGAGCAGGCTTGCCGTTGAGCGGCGCATGGCGATCGCTTCCAACGCAGCAGAAAGCGGAATGGATAGGCTCTTGATCAATGCGATGTGGCTCTCATCAAAACCGCGGTCATATCGCGTCGCGAACATTGCTGGTTGGATGATCCCGTTGCCGAACGCGACCGGGACTGCGAGATAGTCTGTGAAACCCGCGCTCGCCAACTCATACAGGACCGTGTGATCATCACGCTCAAGCCGGTCGAGCCGCCATCGGACAGAGGTTCCAGTCTCCATGACATGCTGAGACGGGCTGCCGAAGTAGGTGGGGGAATCGCGCAGGGCCTGGCTGATGGTGAAAAGTTCGGCCGCCGTCTCCGGCTCCCAGATGATGCCCCAGGCGGTCAGCAACGGGTTGTCGACGCGCATGGCGATGCGCAGCCTGTGCAACGGCACGCCCGCTCCGACCAACTGTTCCGCGAATCCAGAGGTTACTGTCAAGGCATCGCCCGACAGGCGTGCCGGCCCGATCAACCACGCTGCGATCCCCTCCCCCTTGCGGGTCCAGTCGTCAAAGGCGGTGGTATGACGAAGTGGCATCATGCGCAAAACCCTAAAACAGGATACTGCCCTTTGCCTCGATTGGTCTTAGGTCGGTCTGCTCGCCGAGCATAGTCCTCATCTCAATCTCTATCCGCCGCGCGATCGATGAAATTGGGACATCGTTGGCATTCCCTTCGAAGGGGTTCGAGGAATTCTCGCCGACCTTCTCCATTGCGACAAAGATCCAGCCGACAATCGCGCTGAGCGGAACGTTCAACCATGCGGTCCAGGCCGCGATCCCAGCCGGCTCGCCCAGTTCCCGGGAGTAGGGAAAGAGGCCGAACGGTATGATCGCGACGAAAATCTTCACCACGATAACGGCGATCGAATAATAGTTGCGCGAATACGGATAGTTCTTGACACGCTTCAAGCCACCTTGCAGTCGAAGAAGCTCATCCAGCGCGCTGGCCAGCACGGTGAAAATCAGTTCGCTGATCAGGCTTCTGCTATGGAGGTCCTTGATGGCGTCATACTGCCATCGAATGAGAAGGGCTTCCTTGTCGCCGCGATACGCCTTGAACTTCTTCAGCTCGGCATCCGAGAGATAGGAGTTCAGCTCATCATCGAGAACGGATTTGCTCTCAGGACTTGGAAGCCTGGCAAGATAGCTGACATTCCCTCGGTCGAACGTATTCTCCCAGGCTCTCTTTTCGCGCAGATAAAAGCGCAGCGCGGTCAGCCAGGCAAAATGGCGATAGAAGATCTCCCGCAGTCCCGGCTCCGGCCCACCATCTCGATTGCCGATCGTCACCATCAACCGATTGGCGAGGACCAAACTGGCGGTACTGACCTGTCCGGACAGGATAAGACCGTCGTTGAAGCGAGCGTAGCATTGCTGGCTCTTGAAGGCGAGACTGATCGCGAGCGCCGACCCGACGATTGTCAGGATCGGCCCCGGCACCGTCAGAAAGCTCCAGCCTGTCACCGCCAAGAATAGAGTCACTAGAAGGGACCAAGCGATGATCCAGCCGATCTCCCACCTCGTCCAGGCGAGGAAGTCGTTGACTTTGTACTGTCGACCGACGTGCATAGCCTAACCGCCTTTAAGTTGTCGGATGCGTATGATGGACCTGTCGGACACTGGATCAGCCACCCTGTGGCCGGCCAGCACGGACTCGTTGATCGAAAGGGGCAGCGGCCGCGGCCTTTCGAACAGGCCGACCACCGGCAGCGCAATGAAGTATGCGAAGTAAACCACCGTGAGAATCTGGGCCGCGATCACGTAGCCGCCCTCCGCCGGCCTGCTGCCGAGATATCCAAGGCCGATGAAGGTGCAAACGAACACCAGGAGCAGAAATCGCGCGACTGGGCGATAGCGCATCGAGCGGACCTTGGAGGTATCGAGCCAGGGTAGGAATGCCACGAGGAGGATCGCCAGAAACATCGCGATCACCCCGCCGAGCTTGTCCGGGATGGCACGCAGGATCGCGTAGAACGGCAGGAAGTACCACTCAGGCACGATGTGCGCGGGCGTCACAGCCGGGTTTGCCGGGATGTAATTGTCCGCATGGCCGAGATAGTTCGGCATGTAGAACACCCAGTAGGCGATAAAGACCATGAAGCAAGCAATGCCAAAAATATCCTTCACTGTGGCATAGGGGGTGAAGGGCACCGTGTCCTTCTTGAAATCCGTGATCTCAACACCTGCAGGATTGTTCTGTCCGACGTGGTGAAGTGCCCAGACGTGAAGTGTCACAGTGCCGATCAGCATGAACGGCAAGAGGTAGTGGAGCGAGAAAAACCGGTTCAGGGTTGGATTGCCGACCGAATAGCCACCCCACAGATACTCGACGATCGTCGTGCCGACGAGCGGGATCGCCGAGAAGAGGTTGGTGATGACGGTCGCGCCCCAAAACGACATCTGCCCCCAAGGCAGGACATATCCCAGAAACGCGGTCGCCATCATGATCAGAAGGTTGGTGATGCCAAGGACCCAGATGATCTCACGGGGCGCCTTATACGATCCATAGTACAGGCCACGAAAGATATGGATGTACACTGCAACGAAGAACATCGAGGCGCCGTTTGCATGGAGATAGCGGATGAGCCAGCCATAATTGACGTCGCGCATGATCCGCTCGACCGACAGAAACGCGAGTGCGGTATTCGGAACGTAGTGCATCGCGAGAAAGATGCCGGTCACGATCTGCGACGCGAGCATCAATGTCAGGATTCCACCGAAGGTCCAGAAATAGTTCAGATTCCTTGGAACCGGATACGACACCGCCGTATCATAGGAAAAGCCGATAATGGGCAATCTCGTCTCAAGCCACCGCTCGAACCGGCTTTTCGGCTCGTAGTTGCTATGCTTGAACATATTGTCACCCGATCCTGTTTGATCGTCTCTCAAAAGGCCACAGGTAACGCGTCAGCCACATAACGCCTCAGCCAATCGTCAAACCGCGTCGGCGCGAACCGCGGATGATCGCCCGGGACTAGGGTGTCTTCCTTCAGCACCGCTCCGAAATACAGAGCGCGCGGATCGGCAATCACCATTCGGCTGTCTTCGTTGGCGGTCAGGATCTGTTCGGCAAGCTCGTTGAGGCTGAATCTGTCCGGACCGACGATTTCTACCTCACGGTTCTGGGGGCGGCCCATCGCAATGTCGCGCAACGCCAACACGACGTCATCAGCCGCAACGGGTTGAATGGGAGCCTGCGATAGGCGCAGCACGTCGCCATCAACCGCACTTTCGACAATCCCGGTGAGGTACTCGAAGAACGGCGTCGATCGCAAGATCGTATAGGGAATGTGCGAAGCGCGGATCAAGTTCTCCTGGGCCATTTTCGCCCTGAAGTACCCGCCATCGGGTAGGCGATCTGTTCCCACGACCGACAAGGCGACGTGGTGCTGGATGCCTGCTGCCCGCTCGGCCGCCATAAGATTTCGGCCTGCTGTCTCGAAGAACTCCAGTGCGATGTCATCTTGAATCGAAGGAGAGTTCGACACGTCGACGACGATGTGAGCATGAGCGAGGGCTTCAGCCAGCCCCTCGCCGCTGATGGTGTCGACCCCTGTCGAAGGTGAGGCAATCACAACGTCTTGGTCGCACTCTTTGAGTGCCGTAACCAATCTGGATCCAATATGTCCGGTACCGCCGACTACGACAATTCTCATTACCCCCTCCTCATTCGAGATTCATCAATTCTTGTCCGGGATCGTGAGTTCTGTATCGACATCGTCCACGACGAAGACGGCGAGGATTTTGGCCGGCTGCGTCTGGCTAGCATTGGCGCTGACACGGTGATGATCGCCAGGCTTCTCCGTCCAGTTCTGGCCGGTCTGGTAGGTCACTTCAGGCCCTTCGTTGACCTGCATGCGGACTGTACCCTCAATGACGGTCGCATAGATGATTGCAGATTTCGCATGCGTGTGAGATGGGGAGAACCCACCGGGTCCGTACTCGACCGTGACACCCTTGATGCTCTTGCCCGGAACCCCTGGCAGTGCGTGCTGGTAGACCTGCGTGACCTTCGCATTCTTGGCGCCAGGAACCGCAAGACCTTTATCGGACGTGCTTTGTGCCTGAGCATTGGCATTTGCGACAGCCAGCAGCAAGACTGCGGCACCTATTGTCATTTTCATTGGAATTCTCCTTTCTGAGCTGCGTCCGTCTCCCTGTTGCGCGTGATTTTCACGCTTTGACGAAGCTTAGAATGTCGGGGTTCACGATTTCGGCGTGAGTGGTGCACATGCCATGTGGGAGCTTCTGGTAGACCTTGAGCGAGCCATTCGTCAGCAGCTTCGCCGAAAGCAATGCGGAATCAGCGATGGGTACGATCTGATCGTCGTCGCCGTGCATGACGAATGTCGGTATGTCGATCGCCTTCAAGTCCTCCGTGAAATCGGTTTCGGAGAAGGCCTTGATGCCATCGTACTGAGCTTTGGCGCTGCCGGCCATGGCCTGGCGCCACCAGTTCAGAATGATGCCCTGCGACGGGGTCGCCCCCGGGCGATTGTAGCCGTAGAAGGGCCCGCCCGCGAAATCGAGATAGAACTGCGAACGATTTGCTGCGAGTTGTGCCCGTAGACCATCGAACACCTCGAGCGGCAGACCGCCGGGATTAGCCGGGGTTTTGACCATGATCGGCGGCACGGCCCCAATCAGCACGAGCTTGGCGACCCTGCCTCGAGCCTGCCCATGGCGCGCCACATAGTGCGTCGCCTCCCCGCCTCCCGTCGAATGGCCGATATGAACAGCGTTCCTGAGATCGAGATGTTCGACGACGGCCGCAATATCGGCGGCGTAATGGTCCATGTCGTGCCCATCGCTGACTTGAGCCGAACGGCCGTGGCCGCGCCGGTCATGGGCGATGACACGATACCCCTTCCCCAAAAAGTAGAGCATCTGAGCATCCCAATCGTCGGAACTCAGGGGCCATCCATGATGGAAGACAATGGGCTGGGCATCCTTGGCACCCCAGTCCTTGTAGAAGATCTCGACGCCGTCCTTCGTGGTAACGGTACTCATAGTTGTGCCTTTCGTCTGAATGCCGTCTGGGGCAGAGCCCCGACGTGAACGGAGGACCGTTCGGCTGTAGCGGTGTTCTTGTGGGTGTTCAGGCGGCCTTGGCTCTGGACGCGAACCACTGGTCGAAGTCGATCTTGCCGAGGCGTGGATTGTCGTCCGAAACCAGCGTCCTCTCTTCGAGCTTGGCCCCGGAATAGAGAACATCCGCCGCGGCTTCGACAGCCCGAGCATCGCCCGTTGCAGCCAGATACTCCGCGACCAGATCACGGATGTTGAACCGCTCCGGGCCGGCGATCTCGAATATACCGTTGCGGGGTGCGGCCAGTGCCACCTCCGCCATGACATCGGCAACGTCATCTGAGGAAATCGGCTGGATCAGGGCGGTGGGTACAACCACTTTACTGCCGCTCTCCCAGGCCTTGACCAAGAAGCCCAGCAATTCGAAGAACTGCGTCGAATGGACAATGGTGTAGGGAACCCCAGAACTCTTGATCAGTCTCTCCTGTGTCAGCTTGGCGACGAAATAGCCGCTCTCCTGCAGACGCTCCGTTCCGACGACGGACAGGGCTATGTAATGCCTCACGCCGTTCGCCTTTGCGGCGGCGATGAGATTGCCTGTCGACTTCTGAAAGAACTCGAGGACGGCGGCATCCTCCCAGGAGGGCGAGTTCGACAAATCGACGATGACCTGCGCACCCTTCACCGTTTCCGCAACCCCTTCGCCGGTTACCGAGTTAAAGCCGCTTTGCGGTGACGCGGCGACCACCTCGTGCCCAGCGCTGCGTAATCTTGCGACTGTCTTCGATCCGATGAGGCCAGTTCCACCGTTGATGACGATCTTCATAACCAATCTCCTGTAGCAAAGCCTTGATGATGTTGGCCCGATTCAGCTCCGTCCAGCTTGTCGGCCCGCTCCTGCATAGATCTGAAGGCCATCCCTGCCCGGCTTCAGCCCTAACCCAACAAGCAGTCAGTGCTCCCAAGGGCCCGGTACGCATCGAAAGACGTCGCCGTCGAGCGCCACATGGCAGACGGACGGGAACGAGAGATGCGTGGCCACCAGCGACTCGCGGTTAGCGGCCAGCTCCCGCAAGAGACGGACCCGAACGCGGGCCGCCTCCTCCGGGTCGTGCTCGAAGCCGTTGAACCAGTCGGGATGGTCGAATCCGACCGCGAACACGGCGTCACCGGCGAACGTCAGCCGGTCTCCACCGGACGCAAGGCGGACCACGCTGTGCCCAGGGGTGTGGCCGCCGGTGCGAGTGATCATTACCCCCGGGGCCACCTCGTATTCGTTCTCGAACGGCCGCAATTGGCTGTCGTACTCGTGCAGGAATCGCGTGGCCGTCCGCCGAAGCGCGTCCGGGAAGCCCGGCGGCATCGAAACGCGGGAGAAGTCGGGCGCCTCCCAGAACTTTGTCTCGGCGGCCGCCAGGTGGATCCGCAGGTCCGGACGCAGTCGGTCCCTCACCCCGTCGACGAGGAGCCCTCCAACGTGGTCCATGTGCAGGTGGGTCAGCACCACATCGGTCACGGATGCGAGATCGAGTCCGGCGGCCTCGAGTCGCTGAACCAACCGGCCGGCCCGCGGCAAGTCCGGAAACTCCATACCCATTCCAGCGTCGATGAGTATGGTCCGGTCGCCGCTGCGCACCACGACCACGTTCAGTGCCCACTCGAGCACATCCGGCGGCAGGAACATGTCCTCCAGCCAAGCCGCGCGGACGGCTGGATCAACGTTGTGGCCCAGCATCGCGCCTGGTAGCGACAGCACCCCATCGCTGATCACCATCACGTCAATTTCGCCGACCCGCAGCGCGTAGCGCGACGGAACGAGCTCGGGCTCCGGTCGACCGTGGATGTGCCTCGCGGTCACCTTGTCGGCGCAGTGCTTAACCGAGGGGTGTGAGATGTTGACCAAGCTCATGGCTGTCTCCTGCGGCCCGCCTCCAAACCGCCTCACCCATGGGCGTAGCTATGGAGGTATTTGAAGCATGCATGCCTCCCGGAGATCCTTCCATTGAGCCGGCGGCGTAGATGACCACTCGAAAAGTCTACGATGCCTATACCGAGGTTTAGGTCTGGCCTCGGAGGTGGAGCCGGCCCTTGCCGGCTCCTAACTGCCAGAAGGCCCTTCCTCATCGCTTCGCGGAATCTCCCAGCCTGGCAGCGCGGTTCTGAGGCTTTGAAGGAGAGTATCGTCGGTGACCGGCTTCGTCAGATATGCATGCGCCCCGCCCTCAAGCCCTCGGCGTCGGGTCACGGGATCCGTCATCGAAGTCACGACAATCACCGGCATGGTCGAGCCTGCTGCCTTAAGGCGATCGAGCAGTTCAAGGCCGCCGATGCCGGGCATTCGGATATCGGTGATGAGGCAGTCGAACCGACCGGCGGCATCGGCGGCCAGAAAGGCCTCGGCCCGGTCGAAGACGTGACATGTGTAGCCCATGGCGAAAAGGAGATCAGAGAGGGCATCACGAATGTCTTCGTCGTCATCCACGACCGCAATGACAGGCGGATTGAACACGCAAATGGCCTTTACTAGGGCGGCCCATCAGGCCGACGTCCTAAGGCTGCGCTGAATCACTCCTTTTTGAAACCATACCGAAGTCTAGGATTTACGACTTATCGCGAAGGCCGGCGGGGAGAGTCTCCCAGGCCCGGATGAGCTCGCCAATGGAGGACGCTTTCATCTTACGCATGACGTTGCCGCGGTGAAGCTTGACCGTAATCTCCTTGATACCGAGATCAAAGGCGATCTGCTTGTTGAGCCGGCCGCGCGCCACCTCGCGCATAACCTGCTGCTCTCGTTGTGTCAGAGTTGCAAACCGGTCGAAGTGCTGTCGAGCATTTCGAGCAGCAGCCATCTGGGCAACGTCCCTCTCGATGGCCAATGTTATCGCATCGAGCAGGGTCTGGTCGCGAAACGGCTTTGTCAGGAAGTCGATAGCGCCGGCCTTCATGGCCTGGACCGACATGGGAATGTCGCCATGGCCGGTCAGAAAGATGATCGGCTTCAGGTTGCCCTTCGCTGCCAGTTGTTGCTGAAGATCGAGGCCGCTGGCGCCGGGCATCCGGACGTCGAGTACCAGGCAACCCGGACGGTTGGGAGGATCAGCTTCCAGCAACTCGCGAGGCGAGGCGAAACCCATCGCATCAAGCCCAACGGACAACATGAGCTCCTGTATCGCAGCCCGGATGTCCTCGTCGTCGTCGACGATGAGGACCAGCGGACGATTTGCATCAGCGTCGAGTATGTTCATCGCGATAGCTCCGACTCCGAGCGCCCCGGCGCGCTCGCGGCTTCGATCGGCAGCGTAAAGGTGAACGTCGCCCCCTGGCGCTCGTTGTTCTCGGCCCACAACCGGCCGCCATGAGCCTCGACAATCGACCGGCAGATTGCCAGCCCCATGCCCATACCCTGCTCCTTTGTCGTGAAGAACGGCTCGAACACTCTCTCCGGAAACGCGACGCCCTGGCCACGATCACTGATGTCGATTCGGATCTCGTCACCGGGTCGGTGTACGCGAACTCCAAGAACTCTGTCACCTGAGATTGAATCCATCGCGTCCATGGCATTGCGGATGAGATTGACGAGAACTTGCTGAACTTGGACACGGTCGAGCGCGACGGGCGGAAGATCGCTTTCGACCTCAACATCCATACGAATGCGGCGCCGGATCGCCTCTTCAGCCATGAGAGTATGTGCGTCCGCGATGACGCTCTCGAGCATCGTGCTCGCCCGCGTCTCTACTGAATGCTTGAACAAGGCACGGATGTGACTTACGATGTCGGCCGCGGTATTTGCATTATGGATGATGCGCTCCACCGTTTTGTTCGCGCGGTCGAGATTTGGAGGAGACGCCGAGAGCCAGCGCTGGCATGCGTTGGAGTTGGCGATGACCGCCGCCAGCGGCTGGTTGACCTCATGCGCGACTGCGGCCGACAGCTCGGCGAGGCTCGCAGCCTGGCTCGCCCGCGCCAGGCTCTCTCGCGCCAGCCGCAGCTCTCCCTCAACACGAACCTGATCATCGATATCTTGTGAGAGGCCAAACCATTGGACGATGCGTCCACTCTCATCCCGCAACGGCTCGGCACGGCCTGACACCCAGCGGTAGACCCCATCCACTCTCCGCATGCGGTAATTCAAGGAAAAGCTCTCACCCGTGACAAGAGATCGGTTGAGCGCTTCCTCCAGCTTGGCGACGTCGTCTGGATGGAAGAGGGTCGCGATGGCAGTTGCCAATCGGTTGGTGCCAGCCTTCCGGAAGTCTCCAACATTGAGGCCGCAGAACTCGATCATGCGTTTACTGAAGAACGTCGGATCGCCTTTCGGCGACAGCCGCCAGAGCAGGCTCGGAACCATGTCAACGAGCTGTGAGAGTTCTCGCTCTCGGTTGCGCAACGCCTCCTGCGCCGTCACCAGGTCATCGATGTCGACGCTCACTCCATACCACTGGATGATCTTCTCAGACTCATCGCGCAACGGCTCGGCGCGGCTCTCGACCCACCGGTGAAGACCATTGGCTCGACGCTGACGATACTTCACGACGAGGGGTGATCCGGTCGCGATCGCACGTGCGAACACGTGATCAACCGCATCCCGCTCGTCCGGGTGTATCACGGCGAGGGTTCGAGAGCCGTCAGCCGCGATCATATCCTTGACGGTGACGCCGGTGACGTCCATTGCCCGTTTGTTGAGGTAACACGGTATTCCCTCCGGAGTCATGCACCAGATGAGAGCTGGCACCGCGTCGATCATCTGCTGAAGCTGACGCTCACTGCGCCGCAGCGCCTCTTGCGCGCGCATCTCATCGTCGACGTCGATGGATACCACGTACCATTGCGCAATCGCTCCGCTTTGATCTCGCAGCGGTTCCCCACGGCCGTCAACCCATCGGTATAGGCCGTCGGCCCGCCGCATACGGTACTTCATGGCAAATGGTTCGCCCGTGACAAAGGAATGGCGGGCCGTCGTGAGCAGTCGGGCTGCGTCGTCGGGGTGGACGAGAGTCGTAATAGCTGCGGCCAGCCGGCTCATGCCTGGCTTGTCTAGGCGGGCCAGCTCGTTCAACCCAAAGAAGTCCAGCAGTCGCTTGTTGAAAAAGATCGGCTCGCCTTCGGGTGTCATGCGCCGGATATGGACCGGAACCATATCGACGAGTTGCGAGAGCTCCCGCTCTCGTTCACGCAGGGACGAGAGCGCTTGCTGGTTCTGTCGGGAAATCGCGGCCACGATGAGGGCAGAGAATGCCGAGATGGCCAGAAAAAGCTGCAGCATGACCTGCTTTTCCCTCTGGGTCTCGGGATCACCGACAAAGTGGCTGCCACCCGAGATCGTCAGTGCCATCGTGATCAGTGCAAGGAGGGTCAACGCCACGGCCACGCCCTTAAACTCAAAGCGTACAGCCGCCCAAAGGAGCGGTGGCATGATGATATAGGCGGAGGCCAGATAATCGGTGCTCAAGGATAGCGCGGCGATACCGAGAAAGATCAGGCCCAGGATGCCGGCTTCAGTCCATTGTGCGGCAGAGAACTGTGTCCTGCCGCGCCAGTGCTGGATTACGATCAGTGTCAGCGGCCCTAAGAGCAGGATACCGGTGGCGTCCCCGATCCAGAATAGCGGCCAAACTCCCGTGAAGGTTTGGGCCTCGATGCCGAACCACGCAAGCGCTGCGCTTCCGACCGTTGCGCTGAAGAATGGCGCGACACCGGCGCCTAGGCCAACGAATGCGAGAACATCCGATAAAGTTTCCAGCCGAAGCGGCCGGCCGCAGGCCCAGTTTACGAGCGTTGCGCCGACGACCGCACAAAGCGCATTTCCGACAAAGATCAGGAAGCCCGCAGGCAGTGGACTGTGGAACCATACGAGCTGCGCGAACATTTCGGCCAGACAGCCGGACAGAATCCACCACGGCCAGGTGTAAGGTGAGGTGAGGATCAATGTCGCGATAAAGACCCCGGCCGGCGGCCAGATGGAAACTGTTATTCCAGGAACAATCGCGAGCGCATCGGCAAATCCGCAGCCCAGGACATAGGCGAGAAAGAACACTGCGAGGTGCAAGAATCGAGGACTCTGAGACCAGACGGACATCATCGGCTTCTCCCGCCAGACAAAGATAGCTTGGGGCCTCTCAGCGCTTGGTATAGCACTTGCTTTTAGGTTTTGGGCCGTCGAACCCATGGTTCCACCTTGGACACGCTTGGGAAAAGCGCACCCCTGATATTATAATGTTATGAAATTGGTGCGCTGAGCTAGGTCGTGCGCCCCCTGCATGATGGCTCGATGCTACTTCCTCCGACCGGATCGAACGCCGTTCAAGAACAGCTCGACAGCGGAGGCGACCGCCGCTCGCATTTCTTTGTCCGACGGCGGACGGCGAAGGCCGAGAATGACCTGCAGATGGAGATTGTCACGGATCATGCCGACGAAATGCCCGGCTGCGCGCTGGCAATCGTCCGCCCGGATTTCCCCCCGTTCCTTGGCGAGTTCAAGCACCTGAGCAAGCTGTGATGTGGCTCGGCCCGGTCCCTCGTCATAGAAGGACCGCACAAGGTCAGGGAACCGATTGGCCTCGGTAACGGCCATGCGATAAATGCCGATCAAGGTGGGCGACATGTAGCCGCTCATGAGATGCTGACCGAAATCTGTCAGCGTCTCCCGCAAATCATGCCCTTCGATCTCCTCGATCGCCAAGGTCGATAGCACTCGATCTGCGTTTTCGGTGACGATGGCCGAGAACAAGCCCTCCTTGTTGCCGAACTCGCTATAGATGTTGCGTTTCGATCCGCCGGCGCGCTCAATGATCGCATCGATGCTTGTTGCCGCGTAGCCTTGCTCGAAGAAGACCTCGGCAGCCGCTTGCAGAAGGATTTCCCGACGACTGCTCGGCCGCCCTGACTTTGCTGCAACTACAGGCATCGAACCTCCCCCCAGATTTGGGTCCTTGTTTGGTAACGGTCGTTACCTTGCCTGTCAATGGTGATGGGCGTCACCGAACGTCGTCGCGCGGCTCGACAAGGCGCCCAAAGCCAGAAGGTCCGTCTTTGATGACTTGATACGGGGCACCTAAACTTCAGTATAGCCTTCGTAGACCTATCGAGTGGCTGCACACGCCGCTGGATCAATAGCGGCACCAGTGTCGGATCGGCATGATTGCACGGTGATGCACGTACCGAGTGCGCTGAGAAAGTCGATCATAATGGCCACCGTAAGCGTGATCGAAGCTGCGTCCTATTCTTGACTGGTAACATGCATTACCGTATAGGTCAGTGGTAATACACATTACCGGAGAGTGCTATGGCGCAGCTCGGCAAGAAAAAACGGATCGGTATCCTGTTATGCCTGGGGGCAGGCGTTGTATCGGCTGCGGGTTGGGCTTGGGCTCGCTCGAGCGACGAGGCATCGACCGACAACGCCTATATCCGCGGAGACCTGACATCCCTCGCGCCGAAGGTTGCAGGTTATGTCACGGCGGTCGAAATCGAAGACAACCAAGCCGTTCAGGCTGGTGATGTGCTGTTCCGGATCGACGACCGAGACCACCGCGCACGGCTTGCGCAAGCGGTAGCCAATATCGAAGCTGCCCAGGCTCGCCTGACCAATGTCGACGCGGAAACCCAGTTGCAGTACGCTCTCATCGAGCAGGCGGAAGCTCAAAAGCAATCGGCCGTGGCAGAATTGAATCGCGCGACCAAGGCGTCGGACCGCCACCGTCAGCTGATCCGCAGCAACGCCGTCAGCCAGGCCCAGATCGATGAAAGCGATGCCGTGCGATCGCGAGGCGAAGCAGGCGTGGCGGCAGCGGCGGCTACGGTCGAGGCTCAACAGCGCCGCATCACCGTCCTCGTGACCCAACGCGATGCAGCCGTCGCGGCCGTCGCACAGGCACAGGCCGCACGCGATCTTGCCCAGATCGATCTCGACAACACGGTGGTCCGCGCGCCGGTTGGCGGCGTGATCGGCAACCGCCAGGTCCGCGTAGGTCGGCTGGTTACGCCAGGAGCGGCGCTGCTCGATATCGTCCCGGTCACCGACGTCTGGGTCGTGGCGAACTTCAAGGAAACACAACTCGAGCATATCCAGCCCGGCCAGCGCGCTAGGATCACCGTCGACGGCTATCCGAACGAGTCGCTTGAAGGAATTGTGGACAGCTTCGCGCCCGGGAGCGGTTCCGCCTTCAGCCTGCTGCCGGCAGACAATGCGACGGGTAATTTCGTTCGCGTCGTCCAGCGCGTTCCGGTCAAGATCCGGTTCGCCAACAATCCATTGCCCGGTCGCCTCGTGCCCGGCCTGTCCGCGCGGGTTGAGATCATGGAAGGAAGCGGCTCATGACAACGGCGGTCATCTGCCTGCCGAGCCGCAGCACGCCGGCACCGAGTGCCCTGCTTATGGCGGGTATCGTGCTTGCCGCACTGACGGAGGCAATCGCCAGCACAGTCCTGGCGCTCGGGCGCGCCGACATCCTCGGCGATACCTATGCCACGCCGGATGAGTTCGCTTGGCTGGATGTTGGATACACCGCTTGCAAAATGATCGGGTTCGTGGCGGCTCCCTCGCTTTTCACCCGCATCAACCCGCGCAACCTGATTATCGCGGCGACCCTTGTGATGGGCACGGCCTGCGGTCTGGCCGCCTTCACGGCTCGGTTGGACGTGCTGATCGCCCTTCGCATCCTCCAGGGCCTGTCCGGCGGGATCCTCCTCGTCGGGGGCCAGGCGCTCATCTTTCTCGCCTATCCGCGATCTCAACAGCCGATCCGGCAGGCCTTGTTTGCGATGGGTTCGGTCGTTGCGCCCGCGACGATCGCCCCTGCCCTTCAGGGCTGGTTGCTCGATAGCCACTCCTGGACATGGATCTTCTTCGGAGTCGTTCCGGTGGCACTGACGGCGGCCGGCCTCCTGCTGATGGTCCATGGTCCAGCTCCCGGCAAGACCACGTCTCGTCCATTCGACTGGCTCGGCTTCTCCCTGATCTCCGCCGCACTTTTATGCTTCACCTACGTTCTCAGCCAGGGCAGCCGATGGGACTGGTTCGAGGAGTCCCGCATCCTTTGGTCCACCCTTGTCGGCACATCCGCCCTGCTGGCCTTTCTCGGTCAGCAAGTCCTGACCGACGGCCACCGCCTGCTCGATTTTACCGCGTTTCGATCGGACGATTTCACCTTTGCCTTCATCGTCAGCTTTGTTGCCGGCGCGGCGTTGTTCGGAAGTGCATTCCTGATTCCGTCATTTGCCGTATCCGTCCTCGCGTTCACGCCGACCGATGCCGGCCTTCTCCTGTTGCCGAGCGGCGCCCTTTTTATCGGAGCGCTCCTGCTCGCAGCCTTTCTCTTCCAGTTCCGTCGCATTGCGCCATTCGCCACCGTGCCGTTCGGCATTCTGATGATCATGGTGGCGATGTGGATGCTGTCCGGCTCAACCAGTCAAAGCGGCGCGGATGACATGATGGGAGCCATCCTGTTGCGCGGCCTGGGGCTAGGCTTCCTGTTTCTGTCAATCACCCTGATCGCTTTCAGCCCTCTCAACAACAGCAATCTCGCATCCGGCATCGGCCTCTTCAATACGGGCCGTCAGCTCGGCGGTCTCATGGGAGTTGCCGGCCTCCAGACCCTGATCGAGCATAACGTCGTCGCCAACTTCGCGGTGCTCGGGTCTCACGTCACAGCGGGCGTTCCTGTGATCGGCGAGCGTCTGACGGCGACGACGGCGATGCTCGTGGCAAAAGGAATGGACGCCTCAGCCGCGGGCCGCGCCGCCATGAGCCTTCTGGGCCGGGCCGTCGCAGGTCAGTCGACCGTGATTGCCTTTGATACCGCATTCAACGCGGTGGCCCTGCTTTTTGTCATCGCGGCGCCGTTGCTGGTGACCGTCAAGATCGGCCTGCACCGATATGCGAAGGCGCAGGCTGCGAAGTCACCGAGGACGATTGAGTTTCATCTCAAGCGATCGCCCGAACAAGAGGTGGAGAAGATCCCGCGCCAGGCGTTCGGCTGAGTCCGCGTCGGCCGCCCTGACAACATTTGCCCCATTGCGGGACGCCCAGATTGCGAACCTGTGCCCCCTCCACGCAGGCTCCATGAGCATCCCGCCGGGCCCTGGCCGCCGCAGCCAGGGCCCACTCGCAACCATTCTGCACCGCTTACCGGTCAACCGGCTCCAGCGTCGAGGTCGCGGCTCGGAACACGAATGCGCCCGGTCCAGCATAGCGCTTGCCCAGCGGGTTCTCGATCTGCGCCTGAAATTTCGAGTAGAGCGCCACCATCGCGGTGAAGCGCGCATGCTTGAAGGTGTCGGACGTCGTCAGCTCCGAGATATCGATAACACGGGCACCGTACCGCTTAGCCGCTGCCTGAACCCATGGATCGTGGACATCGTCGGCGCCGACACGCCGCCCTCCGGTGATGATGCGAGACAGGGTCAGGGCACTGTCATCGCTCGACACCAACAGCGTGAGGGGACGAGGGAGGCGCCCGACGATCTCGAGCTGGCGCACCATATCGGCAATATCGATATCAGGAGCAGCCAACACGACGTTCGAAAACCGCTCGAAAACCGCTCGACGACGCTCGCGGCTCATCCTCGTCAACGTCTCCATTGCGAGCCATCCTCCCATGCTGTGTGCAAGCAACACGACCCGCTCACGCGGTCGCTCAGCAAGAATTTCGATGGTCCTCGCAAGACCATCCGTCGATGCCGCCGCGGCGGCTCTGTCGGCGCTGTAGCTAAGCGGCCTCCCTTGGGATGGCCAGGCGAACAGAACTGCGACCCGGTTATCGTGAGCATCTGTCGTGATCTGGGCGAGGCGATAGACCGTTTCCTGAAAGCTATTGTTATATCCGTGAACGAAAAGCCGAATGGAACTTCCGTCGCTCACTGCGCTGGCGATCCCGGATCGGAACTCGGCCTCCGAGAGGCGCGCCGCGTCGACGGTGACGAAGTCAGTAGCCGGATCGGGCGGGTCACTTGGCCACTCGATCACATCGGTTCGGTGCGCCGGTGGGATCGAGATCACATATCGGGCAAAATGAAGTGTCGGCGACCGCCTGCCACCGAATGTCGTTCCCGATCCGTGCTCTGGCGCTCGCAGGGTCGCGACAAAGACGGGGACTTTTCTGCCCACGCGCTCTGTTCGTGCGGGCTGCAGGACGCCGGGTCCAGGTCGTGTGACACACGCGCCCAGCGAAGTGACGAACGTGGCGACCAAAAACCAGCAAACCGCGTGGGCCAGCCAGACTCCGATGACAAGGTTCGTTCTTGCTCTGTGGAGAACCATCTGCCAGCCCTCCGATTGGCATTGGATCAAGTGCCTTGACGCGACTGCCGCTCATGCCTTTCGATGCTCCAACAGACATCTTTCAATATCGGGAAGCAATCGGCTATCGACCGAAGGGAGATACTCTCCTATGCCAAAGCATAGGGTCCCTTTGAGACACCGATAGCGCGTGTTCGCGCTGGGTCTAGTCGCCCTGAGCCTTGGAGCAGCCCAACAGATGCCTGGGTAGAATAGGCGTAGCCGCCAGACTGCCGCACTCTTCTCGTTCCGGCCACCTCGATCAGGATGATGAGGCGGCCCGGAATGGAATGAGAGAGGAGCTTAAGATGAAAAGCGAATTACCAAATAAAGGGTTGGAGTGGACCAACCTGATCCTCGGCCTATGTCTGGCCTCTGCCGCATTCATGTTCGCCGCGATGCCTTCCGCGGCATGGAACGCGGGTTTCGTCGGCACGCTGGTTGCGTGCTGCTCCGCTGCCGCGCTCTACCGATACGGGGGTTGGGCCGAATGGTCCAATCTCACTCTGAGCTCGTGGGCGATCGTCGCTCCGTTCCTGCTCGGCTTCGGATCGGCACCGGCCGCAATGTGGACGCATGTCCTGATCGGGCTTTGCGTCGCGACGATTGCGATCATCCAGCTCATGGCTAGTCGCAGAATGCAGGAACCTTCGCGAACCAAGCCTACCGCCGCGGAATAACGAAGCAGCCTAACATCGGGGGGCGCACCAGGGGATTAGCCGCTGCTCACGAGGGCAGCGGCTTGCCGGCCTGCTCCTGAACGATGTACTCGGCGTACCAGTCCGGCCAGTTCTCATCGTGCTTCCCGCCGTTGCGCTTCTCGTGTTCCCCATGAGCGGATGCAGCGCGGCGGAGTGTGGCCGCAAGCTCGGCCACCGAGGTGAACGTCGTATTGTCCGCGTCCACGCGCCCGGGCAGGCGCGCGATGATCTCCTGCAGCATCCAACCATTGCCATCCGGATCGCTGAACGTGGCGAAGGAGTTGTAGCTGCGCCGCTCCGGATCCGGTCCGCTCAAAGGGCCCTCCCCGATCGCCGCCCGATGAAACACGTCGCTGACATCGACGCCGCGATTGACGAGGTCAGCGCGGGCTGCCTCGATGTCTGAGACGACGAGATACATTCGCTGTGCCGAACCGGGCTCAGCCGATGTTACGCCCTTGCCGAAGTGGATCGAGCACGGCGAGCCTGGAGGCGTGAACTGGACGACCCGAAACGCATCCCCTTTGACGAAGTCGGCATCGAGCCTCCATCCCAGTCCACCGTAGAAACGCTTGGCACGGTCGACATCCGCGACGGGGATGACGACGACCTCGAGCTTCAAATCGACCGCCCGCGCACCGGGGATGTTGGCCGTTGTCGTTCCGCGCAATTGCGTATCGGTCATGTCAGCCTCCTTCAGGTTGAAAACGCTGCAAACGGCAATTGCTATCGCGCCCGATCACAGGCGATCGACGTCGATCACAGCCTCGGCAAAAGCCTGCGGCGCCTCCTGCGGCAGGTTGTGACCGATGCCGCCGGTGATCAGTCGATGTTCATACTTGCCGGAGAACTTCCTGGCATAGGCGGCCGGGTCCGGATGGGGAGCACCATTGGCATCGCCTTCCATTGTGATGGTCGGCACAGTGATGACCGGGAAGGCAGCCAGTCGCCGTTCCAGATCATCGAGCTTCGGGTCGCCTTCCGCCAGGCCGAGCCGCCAGCGGTAGTTATGGATCACGGTGGCCACATGATCCGGATTGTCAAATGACGCCGCACTTCGCTCGAACGTGGCGTCGTCGAATTTCCATTTCGGTGACGCGAGCTGCCAGATGAGCCTCGCGAAGTCATGCCGGTACTTGTCATAGCCGGCGCGGCCGCGCTCGGTGGAAAAATAGAACTGGTACCACCATTCGAGCTCCGCTTTGGGCGGCAATGGCATCCTGCCGGCGTCCTGGCTGCCGATCAGGTAGCCGCTCACGGATACCATGGCCTTGCACCGCTCCGGCCAAATCTCCGCGACGATGTTGGCCGTCCGTGCACCCCAGTCGAAACCGGCGAGCGTTGCCTTCTCGATCCTGAGCGCATCCATCAGCGCGATGACATCGACGGCGAGCGCCGACGGCTGGCCGTTGCGGAAGGTTCCGTCGGACAGAAATCGGGTCGAACCATAACCACGCAGATACGGGACGATCACCCGGTAGCCCGCAGATGCCAGCATCGGGGCGACATCGAAAAAGCTGTGAATGTCGTAGGGCCAGCCGTGCAGAAGCAGGGCAACAGGACCGTCGGCAGGCCCCGCTTCCGCGTATCCGACATTCAATTCGCCGGCATCAATCTGCTTCATCGGCCCGAACGGCATATTTGTGCCCGGCCCACGTGCCCCGTCCGCCTGGGCCTGCGCCGAACCCATCGTGAGGAGTTCAGTGCCTGCAACCGTCATGGCCATCAGGCTCAGCAAGCGGCGACGCTCATGGTTGACTCCGTCGGACATTGGCTTCCTTCCCCAAGCGCAAAGATGTGAATGCTGCCCGGACTTCCCCGGTGATGAGCTCCGGTGAGAAACTCAGCCAACCGATGTCGCCTTGGCATGCAATGACGCGATCAACTCGGCAGTGGTCAGAATTGCATGGGCGTAGGTCGGCCCATTGAGCCTGTGCGCGGCATGCATCATCTCGAGCGAATAGGCAGCCGTCGCATCAGTGACCAAGGTGACGTGATAGCCCAGTTCCATGGCGAAGCGGCCGGTGGATTCGATGCAGGTGTTGGCCACCAGGCCAACGAGGATGACTTTCTCGACCCCGTGCTGCTTGAGCTGCTGATCGAGGTCGGTGTTGGCGAAGCCGCTCTGGGCCCCATGCTCCTTGACGATGACGTCGCCCTCGCGCGGCACGAAATCCGGGTGCCACTCGCCGCCCCAGGTGCCAACGGCGCAGAGGTGGCTTTCGCCGGATCTGATTTGAGACGGATTGACATGCTTCCAGCGCCGATAGTCTCCGGGCTCCCAGCGATGATGCGGCACGATGAAGACCTGGATGTTCCTCCCTCGCGTGGTTGCGACGATGGCTTTCAGGTTGGCGATCAGACCGACCTGCTCCGCGACGTCCTTTACCCGCGGCCATAGCTTGCCGCCCTCGGAGAGGAAATCGTTATAGGGATCGACGAACAGCAAGCCGGTTCGGGCGGGATCGTAGGTCGGTCTCGTCATTCAGAACCTCCCGCGGATTGATCATCACGTTCTCGCCCTTCGACGCCGAAGCCTTCAGTTCGATTGGCGGAGTGCCGGCCGGAACCGGCTGCGCAGCCGGGAACGCCGACGGCGAGCATGATTGCCGACGTGCCGAGGAGCATTGCAGCGCCGGGCATCAGAAAGGACATCGTCATTCCCCCTGGCGGTCGAAACAAACCACGCGTTACAGGAGCGACGCCAACAAGAATCGGTGACCGGAAGTGGCGGAGTGAGAGCCTGGGTCCGGGGCGCGATTTCAACGCATGTCACCAGGATACGCCTCTCAGCCGGGGTGACAAGCCAGGGGACATCGCGACCGCGAGCCCTATACCTCTGGTATGCAATCGAACCCAGGAGCCAACAGGTGCTGTGACACCGGGAAACCACCCTCATGACTTGCCGACGTCAAAGGAACCCGTCCATGGCTGATCGCGTCCACAACGTCCTGTTCATCAGCACGGCCAACTCGGCCCGCTCGATCCTGTCCGAGGCCATCCCGAACGACATCGGCAAGGGCCGATTTCGTGCCTATAGCACCGGAAGCCAGTTGCTCGGCGGCATCAATCCCTACGCCCTCAACCTCCTGCGCACCCTGGGCCATGACGCCGCGGTCTTGCGTTCCAAAAGCTGGGATGAGTTCGCTGGGCGCGACGCACCACATATGGATCTCGTGTTCACCGTGATACCGCAGCCAATGAAACCTGCCCGGTCCGGCCCGACCAACCGACGACGGCGTTGAAATTGTTGTGGGATTGTGTTTCCGGCAATCTCGCTTGAATTTGGACCGCGCATGTCTGCTACGGGTCGTGCCTATGTGGCAGTAGTGTCGTCCCGTGGATACCATGATCCTGATCATGAAGGGACCCGGCTCCAATGGCTAACGAAACACGGGATTATCTGTTTCTGGACGATCTGCACGTCGGCCAGACCTTCACGAGCCCATCGCACAGACTGGATGCGGAACAGATCAAACGGTTCGCGAAAGAGTTCGATCCGCAGCCTTTTCATCTCGACGAGGCCGCTGCCGCCCGATCGCTCTTTGCCGGGCTCGCGGCCAGCGGCTGGCATACGGCCGCCGTCACAATGGGATTGCTCGTCAACGGCGGCGCGCCCATCGCCGGCGGCCTCATCGGCGCGGGTGGCGAGATCGCGTGGCCCAAACCGACCCGTCCCGGTGACGAACTTCGTGTCGTCAGCGAGGTCATGGAGATCAATCCGTCCCGTTCGAAGCCTGACCGCGGCATCGTGGTGTTGCGGAGCGAGACCCGGAACGAGCGCGGCGAAGTCGTTCAGGTGCTGACGTCGAAGCTCGTGGTTCCACGACGCCCGTCCACCTCCGCGATTGACTCAGGCCGATGAGCTCCCGGACACGGAACGATCGCGACGGCAGCCGTTCAGGAACAAGCGCGCGCATTCAACGCTTCTGATACGGGTGGAAGATGTAGTCCTTGGCCTTCACGGCCACGTGGCATGCGTGTCCGCAATCCGAGGGACTGGGATCGGCTGTGAGCCTGTCGGATGCGGGGTCATAGTTGAACAGCGCATAAACCCCAGCCGCCGCTGTCCGGAAACCTCTTGGCGTCCTTTTCGATGACGAAAGCCTGCGAGAAGACGTCCGGCACGTCCACCACGAAGGGCGCCTCTGTGCTCTTCTTCGGCTTCCACTGGAGCTTGGCGATCCTGGAGCCGTCCGGGAACGGCTGGCCGTTGCCCGGAACGCCGGCCTTGTAGGCCGCGATCATGGTCGGATTGGCGACGATGACCTTGAGCACTTCGTCGGTCCGGGCGGACGAGACTACCGCCCAGTCCTCATATCCCCGAAAGTCGGAGAACGCGATTCCGCCTGGCGATGTCAGCGCGTATTTGTCTTGCGCGTAGACGGCCGTGCCCAGGACAATCACGGTCGTAGCTGCGGCCAGTATCTTGGCGAAGATGGTCATGAGCGGACGAACTCCATCATGAGGCGACTTCTCGCCTGTTCGGGTTCAACTCCACTGGGAAGACCCCATTCTTAGCACAGATGGCCGTGGCATGGGAGGCCGCGAACTGAAAAAGGCCGCCTCCCTGCGGCCGATATGCCGGCCCTGTACGCGCGGCGTCGAGGGCGAGCACGTTCGAGAAGCTGAGCAGTGCTCCGATGCAGTCATCGGCCGAGCTTCGATCACGGCCTCATGGCTATGTTGCTTGCGTGCGACTGCATTCGGTCTTCGATATCACGCCTTCGAGCGCACTGTCGTGATGCCCGAAGACGCGGTCTGCGCATCGTAAGCGAGCCCCACGCCGAGCGGGTGCCAACGCACTCGCATTTTACTGCATTAATTCAGGCTTTGGCTTAAAAAATTGCGAATACGCTCTCAAGCACTCAAAATCTCGTCCCATACTTGGTGTCATGCAAAATTGCCGGCTGCTTGCGCGCGATACCTACGAGACAGGTCTAATCTCGCCTTGATTTGCGATCAGGATCTGCGCCGCCAGCCAAGGTGTGGCCATGCTTGTGACCCACGACCAAATCGAATTCATCGCTCGGGCGCTCTATGACGCTCAGGACTGCGCGCGGGGCTGGGACAGAGAGCCGGAACGGCTCAGGCAGGCGTTTCGGCAGGATGCCCAGGCTATCACGACGGTTCTCTTTGCGGCTGAGGCTGAAGATGATCCAAGTGGATGCAGGAAAGTGCACAGGAGGATTGTCGTCGAGTCCGATGTCTTTCAAACATGCTCTGCGATCAGCCTTACCTCGGCGAGGCTCGTGGCTCGTTCCCGGGACCAGATCCGCTATAGCAAGGCCCGGATTGCCCAGTCTTGGGCTCTGCTCCGCAGCCAGACGCAAGCCTAGCCTAAACTCATACTGATGATTATGCGAAATTCGCGGCTCCGCTTTGACTTTCGGTCCACGAGGTCCATAGTGCGGCCATCGCCGGCCGATCCGAACCCGTAGGCGCTGGTGGCTGAGAGAGATGTGTGCTCCCGCCTGCAAGGCTGAGGAGCACCTTCATGGATGCTACTCCCCAAACACCGATGACGCGCGCCGATTACGATACCCTGCTGCTCCACGCCGCGCGGGAAACCGTGAAACTGTCACGCAAGCTGCTGGATCAAACAAACCCTCTGGTGACAGAGACCGTGGGGGGCGGCTGGATCGGGGCGCGTATTTTCAACCCATACGAGGATGATCCGTCAGAGGATATGAAACAGCATTCTGATGGATGATCATATTTTCAGGGCCTGCGCCGACATGAGTTTCCGGGCCAGTCGGCGCCTTGCCGGCGATCGAGACTGCCTGCGTCGAAGCTTGGAGCGCCTGGCCCGGTCCAGAGAACTCCTGGCGAGGCCCATTTAACCCGATAGTCACGTGCCGCCGCACGATCCATTCGATTTCAGTGAGCTGAAGGCCGTCAAGCCGAGCGAATGAACAAGCTTACGGTTCGAGGTCCGTACTGCGCCTTATCGGAAATTCAGTATCCACATCATAGTCTGATCAAGTCGGCCAACGGCCGTTAAGGTTACAGCCACAGCACGAAGGTCCTGGATATTGCCGCAACCCTATCGCCCTGATAGTTTCGGCTGGTCCTCATCCGTGGCGCATGATGCAGCCATGTCCTCTTTGTCGACCAGCCTGTCATGAAGCAGGCAACGGCGTCTCGGACAGTCATTATGCAGGTCAATCATCTGTTGGCTTATGGCCGTCCTGATCTAGGAACGGCCTATGCTTCACAACTTTGAGATCAACGCCCTTGAGGCCCAGCTCGGCCGTCAGGCGAGAATAAGCAATGTTGTCCTGACGCTCTCGAGCGCCCTGGCTCTCGTCGTGGTGCTCACTCAGGTCTTGGGTGTCTTGTCGATCTGAGTAACGACGACCATGCCTCACGACGGCGAGCCGCGTCGCGAACATGAGCGGGAACACCGATGTATCGGCACTTGCTATCTGTAGAACGTCCTGCTCCTCTGCACCTCAATCCGTCAAATGAAGGTAGGCCGGATCGAATTCACCGGCGGCCTGGAGTGCTCTCGTATCAGGGATGTGCAACGCGCTGCCGCGTAGGGTGATCAATTTTTCACGCCTGAGATCCTGGAGGACGCGGTTGACGTGGACTGTCGACAGTCCGAGCGTATCCGCAAGCTCGTTCTGTGTCAGCGGAAGATCATAGCCATCGCTCCTGGCAAGTCCGACGGACATCATGCGCAGATGCAGCTCGCAAAGAAGGTGGGCCGTGCGCTGATAAGCTGACCGGCGGCCCAGCCCGATCATCCATTCGCGAGCGATGGCAGCATCGATGAGGGTCTCCCGCCAAAAGGTCTTGGTGAGATTAGGGTAACTCCGCAGCATGTCCTGAAGGCACTCATGTGGGATCAGCCCCACGTTGCTTCTCACCAAGGTTCCCACGCCGTGATCTGGAACTTGCAAGGGAAAGCTTTGCAGATCCGGCATATCCCCAGGAATATAGAGACCCAAGATCTGCCGCTTGCCATCAGGCAGGATTTTGTAACGGCAGACAAAGCCGCTAAGAACCACGGCGCAGTCGGAGGGGCGATCTCCATCACGGACGATATCTACGTCCGCGTCAAACACCTTGACCTTCATAGGCAGGTTCAAGACCGCCCGCTCCTCATCGTCAGTGAGATCGTCGATACGGCCCAGCTTACGGAGAAGCAGGCTTGATTGAGCTTGTTCGTCCAGAGCGGTTTTCATCATCGTGCCTCTCGGTCCAAACTTTTTCGGCCCACTCTAGGTTATCCCTTGAAAATATGCGGGTTGGTCAATTTGATGGGTGTGGAAAGCTTACTTGGCCACTAGCCAGAGCGCAGCGCGCTGTGCCGCTCCAGATCCCGCAAGATCTCTTCCCGATGCGCCTGCCACTCCGCGAGGGTGGTCTCCAACGTCAGCAGCAGATGTTCCGCCTCGACTGTATCGTGGCCGTCATGACGCAGCTTCTCGATGAGAATCATCTGACGGGTAACGCGCCTCTCGCCCTCGGCGATGTCTCGTTCTGCCTTCGCAAGATGTTCCCGGTCGAGGTTAAGGTCCGGCATGGCCTGAACTGCTCATCGAGTGCTTGAAGTGGTGACGCTTACCACGGACCAAAGTTCCCAAATCCTTGGGATTAGTGCGATTTTCCGTCGGAAAAGGAACCTCGATCAAAGCCTGTTGTTCATTGAGTGGTGGCGGGACGAGGACAACATATGAACAATCGCGATATCATCGTCATCGGAGGCTCTTCGGGAGCGACCGCCCCTCTCAAGCGCATTCTCGGGGCGCTTCCGCCGGACCTCCCGGCAGCCGTATTTGTCGTCCTGCACATTCCGGCCAGAAGCATCGGCATCTTGTCCACGGTCGCTTCCGCAGCCGGGCCCCTGCCTGTTCACCAAGCTGTGGACGGCATGCGCATCGATCCGGGCAACATCTATCTGGCCGTTCCCGATCACCACCTGATCCTCGCTCAGGGCCACATCAGGCTAGGGCGCGGGCCAAGGGAAAACATGGCGCGGCCCGCCATCGATCCGCTGTTCCGCTCGGCAGCAGCCGCTTATGGCTCCCGGGTCATCGGTGTTGTTTTAAGCGGCTTTCTGAATGACGGAGCCTCGGGCCTCGAGGCGATCAAGCGCTGCGGCGGGGTCGCGATCGTGCAGGATCCGAACGACGCCACCGTCGATGAAATGCCGCGTAGCGCCCTGAAATCGGTCGAGGCGGACTTGTCGGTCCCGAGCGCCCGGATCGGCGATGTGCTCTCAGACCTTGCCCGCGAAGCGGCAGGTCCGGGGGTACCGGTGCCTCCGGATATCCGCCTGGAGGTGGACATCGCCGCCGGTGAGCGCATCGACAGCGAGGTCTTGCGGAAGCTCGCTGCTCCGGCCGCCCTGACCTGTCCCTCGTGCGGCGGGGTCCTCTCGGCGGTCACGGACAGCAAGCCCCTCCGGTTCCGCTGCCAAGTGGGCCACACGATGACTGCCGAAGTCCTGGCCAAAGAGCAGGAGAGCGCGGTAGACGAAGCGTTGCGGGTCGCCTTGCGGGTCATCGAGGAGCGGGCCGAACTGGTCACTCGGATGGCCGAGGACGGTGTCCGCAGCGGCCGCAAGGCGATCGCCGAGATGTACAGGGATCGGGCTGTCGAGTATCGGCAGTATGCTGACACGCTTCGCCGGGCCGTTCTGCAATCCATGGAGCCCCTGGGTACGAAGGTGGATGAGGGCGAGCAAAACCCGGACGGTTGAGGGCATCCCGCAGCCCCAGCGAGGGGTGGCATGTTCTCGCCTGATATGGCAAATCCTTAAACGAGCAGGGATATTGCAAGTTGGCTGCGAGAAGAAACAACAAGAAACCCAATTCCGACACCGCTCAAGGGGGTGGCTTGTCTGGGACCTCCGTGGGGCTGATCGTTGCCATCGGCGCCTCCGGAGCGCACAGCCGGCCGGTAGAGCGCCTCCTGAGCGACCTGTCACTGGACGAGGACATCGCGGTGGTGCTGGTCTTTCAGCACCGCGAAGCCCTGGATGAAGAGCGCTTCAGCCAGGTTTTGGCGGAACACGGGCGCGAGCTTACCCTTGCGGCGGCCGGTGCCCCCCTTGAAAGAGGCAAGATCTACTGGCCTGCACCAAATACGATCCTGACGCTTGAAGACGGGCATTTCCGAAGCCGGGCGGCTCAAGAAAACCCAGGAGAGCGCGCCACGATCGACAGTTTCCTGGTCTCTGCCGCTCACGACCAGGAAAGGGATGTTATCGGCGTTATCCTTTCCGGCACGGGCGGTGACGGCATCCTCGGCTTTGCGGCGCTCAAAGAAGCCGGCGGCCTCACCTTGGCGGAGGAAAACAGCGAGGTCTCGCAGGAGAACCTTGCCGCGAGCACCAGTCCTGTCGCGCTCGCGGATTTCGTCCTGCCCGTCGAGCAGATTCCGGGGCGCATCCGCCTCTACGAGCAGCACCTCAAGAACTATCGGGAAGCCGCGCGAGACGGTCATAGGGCGGAAGAGATTTCCGGAGCCCTTGCGAATATCGCCACCGTGCTGCGCAACAAGACCGGCCATGATTTTCACGGCTACAAGGCCGGCACATTCCTCAGGCGTGTGCAGCGCCGGATGCAGGTCGTTCAGACCGACACCATCGAAAGCTACATGGAGGTGCTGCGCGGGCAGACTGACGAGGCTCAGGATCTCTTCAACGATCTCCTGATCGGGGTCACGCAGTTCTTCCGGGATCGCCGGGAATTCGAACTTCTTGAAGAGAAGGTCATCCCCAAGCTCTTCGAAGGCAAGACCCGCAACGACAACCTGAGGGTCTGGGTGCTCGGCTGCTCTACGGGCGAAGAGGCCTATTCCATCGGCATCCTCCTGCGAGAGCACATGGCGAAGCTCGACACGGTGCCTCACGTGCAGATATTCGCCAGCGACATAGACGGCCGCGCCCTCGCAACGGCAAGGGTGGGACGCTATACGGAAGCCATCACCAAGGATGTGACGCCCGAACGGCTGGCGCGCTGGTTCGTCAAGGAGGGCAACACCTACTCCGTGGTAAAGGAACTGCGGGAGATGTGCATCTTCTCGCAGCACAGCGTGGTCAAGGATGCACCCTTCTCGCGCCTCGACCTGATCTCCTGTCGCAACCTGCTGATCTATCTCAACGGCGATCTTCAGGACCGGGTGATCCCGCTGTTTCATTTCGCCCTGCGTCCGGGCGGCTTCCTGTTCCTGGGGAACTCCGAGAACATCTCACGCCACACCAGGCTCTTCGCCCCGATCGATCGCGGTTTTCGCATCTTCCAACGTCTTGAGACATCGGTCCGGGTCATGCCGGACTTCCCATTCACGGCAGTAGACCGACGACCGCCCGAGAACGCTCTGCCGTCTCGGCCACGCCCGATCGAGGGCAACCTTGCCCGCCAGGCTGAGACCATCGCCGAGCGCTATGCCCCAGCTCATGTTGTGATCGATCAGAACTTCGACGTTCTGCACTTCTCGGGCAGAAGCGGTCGCTACATCGAGCCGGCCGGCGGAGCAGCAAGCCTCAATCTGCTGAACCTGATCCACAGCGATCTGCGCCTCGACCTCCGCGCTGCGCTGACGAAGGCGGCCGAGGAGCACGAACCTGTGCAGGTCGATGGCCTCTCCCTCGGGACGAACGGCAACCACCGGATGGTTGACCTCGTGGTTGAACCCATGGGTGACCAGCCGAACTCGAGACCCGGCTATGTCGTCATCTTCAAGGACGGCACTGCCCGACCTGAAGAGGTCAGCCGCGACACGGCGAACACGGTCTTTCAGGATGAGCATCTGCAGCGGCTTGAGGCCGAGTTGCGGGTTACCCGTGAGCGTCTTCAGGCCACGATCGAGGAACTCGAGAGCACGAACGAGGAGCTGAAATCCTCGAACGAGGAATACCAATCGCTCAATGAGGAGCTTCAATCCGCCAACGAGGAACTGGAAACCTCCAAAGAGGAATTGCAATCCGTCAACGAAGAGCTGACCACCGTCAATGGCGAACTGGCCCATCGCGTGCAAGAACTGGGGCGCGCCAACAGCGACCTGAAGAACCTGCTGGAAAGCACGCAGATCGCCACGATTTTCCTCGATAACGACCTGCGGGTGATGAACTACACGCCCGCCGTGGCCGAAATTTTCCATCTCGTCGAAACCGACATCGGTCGCCTGATCGCCCACATCAAATCGCGCGTCGGCTATGATGAGCTGCAGGAGGATGCGCGGCGCGTTGCCCGGACCCTGGGAAGCATCGACCGGGAGGTCGAGGACCTATCATCGGGCGCGCGCTACATGGTTCGCGTGCTGCCCTATCGCAGTGTCGACAACTATATCGGCGGGACGGTGATCACGTTCACCGATATGACCCCGCTCACGAAGGCTCAGCAAGCGCTCCGGGAGAGCGAGGAGCGGTTCCGTGCCATCGTCACTCAATCCACGATCGGCATCGCCGAGACGCGGGACAGCACGCTGACCTACGTGAACGACCGGTTCTGCGCCATGATCGGCAGCAGCGCCGAGGCTCTCATCGGGAGAGCTATGAGGGATATCATCCACCCCGAAGATGCCGATCGAAGTGCGGCTCTTCTGGAACAACTCCATTCCACGGGCGAGCCATTTGTCCTCGACGCCCGCTACATTCGGCCTGATGGGACCAGCGTATGGGCATTGACGAGCGTCAGCCCGCTCAAGGACTCCAGAGGACGCATCACGGGCGGCTCGGTCGCCTGCATCGACATCTCGGACCGGCGGCAGGCCGAAGAGGCCCTGCGCGAGAGCGAACGCAACACCAAGACGCTTCTCTCGGAGCTTCAGCGCCGGGTCCGCAACACGCTGGCTGTGGTTCGCTCAATCACCCGCCGGACGGCGGCGACAAGCAATACGATCGAGGATTACGCCATGCACCTCGAGGGGCGCATCGACGCGTTTGCCCGTACCCAGACCATGGCGACCCGTGTTCCGGATGCCGGTGTCGACCTGGAGGAATTCATCCGCGAAGAACTGCTCTCCCTCACGATCCAGGATGAGAGAAAGGCTCATATCGAAGGTCCTCCCGTACGCCTGCGCTCCAAGGCAGCCGACGCCGTCGGGCTGGCGATCCATGAATTGGCGACCAATGCTCTCAAGTATGGTGCCCTGTCACAGGATAACGGCCATATTGACGTGGTCTGGAAAGTGGAGGGGTCCGATGGAGACCGGAAGCTCACGCTGGAGTGGCGAGAAAGCGGTGTGCACATCGTCGGTGCAGCGCCGCGACGGCGGGGATTCGGCTCTGAACTGATCGAGCAGACCCTCGGTTATGAACTGGATGCGGAAACGGAATTGGAGTTTACGCCCGGCGGCGTGCACTGCATGATCAGGGTGCCGCTCAACGAGCAGACCGGGACAATGGAAGCTTCGCAACGGTGGGATCATTCCAGCATGGAGGACCATCAAGATGAGCGTGACCGGCAGCGCGAAAGGTGAAAAGCCCGACCTGTCTGGCCTTCGGGTGCTCCTAGTCGAAGATGAGTATTTCCTGGCGGATGATCTCTGCCAAGTTCTTCAACGATGTGGAGCTGAAGTCGTCGGCCCAGTGCCCAGCTTGGCGAAGGCCATGCCCCTCGCCGAGAATGAAGACCTCACTTGCGCTATATTGGACATCAACTTGCGCGGCGAGAGCGGCCTCGTTATCGCGGAGGCGCTTCACAGGCGGAATGTACCCTTCATCTATACAACGGGTTATCGGAACACGACTATCGCAGAGGCTCTCAAGGGAGCAGCCCACCTGGAGAAGCCGTTCAGACCGGAGGCACTGCTCGACGCGGTCGCCGAGATCGCCCGCCGCGACAGCATTCTCTGAACGCTCATCAGCTCAGATCGCAGAAAGACAGCAGCCCGCTATGGCCTCGATTGCATACCGATACTGATGTCTGGACGGCATCGCCGATTCTATTGAATAATTTCCTTTTCAAGACTGTTCATGGAACATCGATGTCCTGACTATTGAGGATCCCTTGATCCCAACTGCGGACTTGATGGTCGCTCGGACTCCGCCATTCCCTTGAGCGAATCCAGGGCAAAATCCGGCGACAGGCTGAACTGGATCCACTCCTGCCTCACCCGCCTGACGAGCTTGGGCGGGTCAACGCGCTCTTGGCCCAAGATCCGCCTGAGGACGGGCAAGAGCGCGTTCGTGCCGGGCAATTGCGCTCAGTATGAGTTGGCGGTGCTCCTGCCAAGTCGTCATGGTTTCTTCCAGCAGCCGCAACAGATCTCTGGCCAGAGCAGTATCGTAGCCTTCCCGGCTCATCTTCTGGATCAGGGCGATCTGCTCGGCGATGCGCTGCTCGCCCGCGGCAAGATGTCGATCCGCCACGATCAGGTCTTCGCGTTCTCGCTGGAGGGCGTCGGTCATGGCGACACTCCTCGGCCCTGCAGGCGGGAGCGCACGTCTCTCTCAGCCACCGGCGCCTACGGGTTCGGATCTGCCGATGATAGAGGCACTATACGACTTATGGGGTGGCGAACGTTAGGCTTATGATGTGCGTTAATAACTTTATTGCCTGCCCTGGGACGGCCATGTATTCACCTCGCTACGATAAGGCAGCCGAATACCGACGGCAGGCTCAGGAGGTCCGGGACCTAGCCCGCCAAATCTCCATCAACGATGCCCGCACCCAGCTTCTTGAGACCGCCATGCATCTGGAGGCGCTCGCGGAAGAGGAAGAGCGCCAAGCTCGGACAGTGACTCCTGTCCAAATCCTCGGCGAACGTGAAGCATAGGAGACCCGAGTTTCTGATCGAGCGTTCGAGAACGCGGCGCCCCGGCGTTTCAACGTTTGGCTAACTCTAATTGTCTGGAGTGGGGTTAACCTGTCACCTTCCAACTGCCCACCAAACGTCGGCTCGTAAGCACCGAAGCGGACCAAATGCTTACGTCTTACGAATGCCAGGTGCAGTCATTCCGCGGCTTTCGGAACTGGGTCTGGCTTGGAGGCCGCCTTGGGAGCGAGCGTTCCCCGCAGCCGTTCCCGGGTCCGCTGCACCACCACGTACAGAGGCGGAATGACGAAGATCCCGAGCAGCGAGGCGAACAGCATGCCGCCGAAGACCGAGGTTCCCACCCCGCGCCGGCTCAAGGCCGCGGCCCCTTCCGCGATCACCAGCGGGATCAACCCCAGAATGAACGCAAAGCTCGTCATCATCACGGCCCGGAAACGCAGCCGCGCGCCTTCCAGCGCAGCCTCCTCGATCGGCGTGCCCTTGTCGCGCAGATCCTTGGCGAACTCGACGATCAGGATCGCGTTCTTGGCGGCGAGAGCGATCAGAACGACGATGCCGATCTGCGCATAGACGTCGTTCGGCCGACCCAGCAGCCACAGGAAGAACATCGCGCCGGCCAGGCCGACGACGACCGACAGCAGCACCCCGATCGGAATCGAGAAGCTCTCGTACAATCCGGTCAGGAAGAGGTAGGCGAAGAGGACCGCGAGGGCGAGAATGAAGCCGGTCTGGCCCGCCGCCTGCTTCTCCTGAAGGGCCGTGCCCGACCATTCGTATCCGTATCCTGCGGGCAGGGTCGCGGAGATGCGCTCCATCGCGGCGATGGCCTCGCCCGAGGATCGTCCCGGCGCCGCCGATCCGTTGATGGTGACGGCCCGGTAGTTGTTGTAGCGGTTGATCGCGGCCGGTCCGAGATGCTGCTCGGCGTCGGCGAGGGCTCGCAGCGGAACCATTGCACCCGAGGCGCTGCGCACATTGATGCGATAGATATCCTCGACATTCCTCCGGTCTGCGGCTTCGCCCTGGATGATGACCTGCCACGTGCGTCCGAACACGTTGAAGTCGTTGACGTACAATCCGCCGAGGGTCGCCTGGAGCGCCTGGAAGATATCGCTCGGGAGAACGCCCAGGGTCTGCGCCTTCTCGCGGTCGATATTGAGGAAGAGCTGCGGGTTGTCCGTCGAGAACGTGCTGAACACGTTGCTCAGTTCCGGCTGCTGGTTCGCGGTCGCCAGGAGGCCGCGCATGGTGGCGGCGAGTTCCTGCGGCGTGCGACCCTGAAAGTCCTGAAGCTGGTATTCGAAGCCTCCCGCCGTGCTCAATCCGATGATCGCGGGCAAGTTGAAGGGAAGGACGAGGGCTTCCCTGATCCCGAGCGTTTCCCGGCGGACGTGATCGATCAGCGCTCCGACCTGCATCGATGGCTCGGTGCGCTCGCCGAAGGGCTTCAGCAGAACGATCATGAAGGCGCTGTTCGACTGTGCCAGTCCATTGAGGAGAGAGTAACCGATGATGGTCGTGACATCGGACACGGCGGGCGTCGTCTTGATGATCTGCTCGACCTGTTCCGTCGCAGCGGTCGTGCGTCCGACCGTCGATCCGTCGGGCAGCCGGACCTCGACGAAGAATGCGCCCTGGTCCTCTTCGGGCAGAAAGCCTGTGGGCGTTCGCGATCCGAAGAAATAGACCGCGAGGCCGGCGATCGCCACGAAGGCAATGCCCAGGAACGCGCGCCGGGCCAGCACGGCCACTGAACTGCCATAGACGTCGCGCACGCGGTCGATACCCCTCGATATAGATCCCATGATCCCGCCCTGCCCGGTGCGCGGCTTGAGCAGGATCGAACAGAGGGCGGGGCTCAAGGTCAGGGCGTTGAGAGCCGAGATCAGCATGGCGACCGAGACGGTCACGGCGAACTGCTGATAGAGCTGGCCGGTAATTCCCGGGATGAAGCCGACCGGCACGAAAACGGACAACAGCACCAGCGTGATCGCGATGATCGGCGCCGTGATCTGGCCCATCGCGATCTTCGTCGCCTCCGGCGCGGGCAATCCGGTATGCTCCATCACGTGCTCGACGTTCTCGACCACGACGATCGCGTCGTCCACCACGATCCCGATCGCCAGGACCATGGCGAGAAGGGAGATGGTATTGGCGCTGAAGCCGAGCGCCAGAAGGACGGCGAAGGTGCCGATGAGCGACACCGGCACGGCGATCATCGGAATGATCGTGGCGCGGAAGCTGCCGAGGAACAGGAACACCACCAGCACGACCAGGACGAAGGCCTCGCCGAGGGTGCGGACGACCTCGTGGATGGTGTCCGTGACGAAGACCGTCGTATCATAGGTGATCTTGTAGTCGACCCCTTCCGGGAAGCGGGCCTTGAGGCGCTCCAGCGTCGCGCGGATCTGGGCGGTGGTGGCGACCGCATTCGAGCCCGGCGCCTGGAAGATGCCGATATTGGCGGCGGGCCCGCCATTGAATCGTCCCGTCGTGTCGCTCGACTGTGCTCCGAGCTCGACGCGGGCGACATCGCGCACCCTGACCACGGAGCCGTCCGGATTGGACCGGATGATGATGTTCTCGAACTCCGCCGGTGTGCTCAGTCGCCCCTGCGTCTCGAGCGGGAGCTGAAGCTGCTGGTCGTCGGGCATCGGCGGCCCGCCGAGCCGTCCCACGGCCGCCTGGACATTCTGGCTCTGGATCGCCTTGACGACATCGCTCGGTGCAAGGCTGAGGCTCGTCAGCACGTCGGTCTGAAACCAGATCCGCATGCTGTAGTTCTCGGAGCCGTAGAGAAGGGCCTGCCCGACACCGGGCACGCGGGCGATCGTGTCGATGATGTTGATGATGCCGTAATTCGCCAGGAACAGGGCATCCCGCTGCCCGTCCGGCGAATACAGCGCGATCATCTGGAGCAGCGCCGGCGACTGCTTCTTCACCGTCAGCCCCTGCTGCCTGACGTCGGACGGAATCTTCGGCTCGGCGAGGCTGACGCGGTTCTGGACGTTGACCGTGTTGATGTCCGGATTCGTTCCCACAGTGAAATAGACGTTGAGGGTATAGCTGCCGTCGTTGCCGCTCACGGACCGCATGTAGAGCATGTTGTCGACGCCGTTAACCTGCGACTCGATCGGCTGCGCGATGGTGGTCTCGACCACATCGGCACTGGCGCCGGGATAGCGGGCGGTGACGCTGACCTGTGGCGGCACGATATCGGGGAACTGGGCGATCGGAATTCGCGTGATCGCGATGAGGCCTGCCAGCGTGATGACGATTGAAATGACGATGGCGAGGCGCGGGCGGTCGACGAAGATCGCTGACAGCATGGCTTATCCCTTGGACCCGACAGCCGGAATCTCCGCCGCATCGACCTCCATGCCGGGACGGATCTTCTGGATTCCGTCCACGACGACGCGGTCGCCGACCTGCAAGCCCTCGAGAACGACGACATCCGGGCCCTGGACGGGACCCGCCTTTAGGCGTCTGGTCTGGACCTTCGAGTCCGGTCCGACCACGTAGACGTAGGATCCGGCCTGATCGTTGAGCAGCGATCTCTGGGGAACGAGAATGACCTGGTCTGGATTGGGACCCTCGACCCGCACGCGCACATACTGTCCGTCCACGAGCAGTCTGTCCGTGTTGGGAAAGACGGCCCTGATCGTCAGGGTATCGGTCGAACGGTCGACCGAGACGTCGCCGAAATTGATGGTGCCGGTCTGGTCGTAGATCGAGCCGTCGGAGAGCTGGAGCCGGACGACACCCTGTTCGGCCTTCTCGCCCCGCTCCTCGAGACGGCGCCTGATCGCCAGGATCTGCCGCTGGCTCACGGGGAACAGCACATGGATCGGGTCCTGGCTGACGATCGTCGCGAGCGCTCCGGCATCGGGGCCGACGAGAGCCCCGACTTGGAACGCCGACAGCCCGATGCGGCCATCGATCGACGCAAGGATCCGGGTATAGCCGAGATTGATCTCGGCCTGCCGAAGAGCCGCCTGGGCCTGGAGGACCTCGGCCTCGGCGATACGCTTCTGGGCCTGGCGCTCGTCGTACACGGCCTGCGAGATCGTTTGTCGAGGCAGCAGTTCGGCTGCACGGGCGAGCTGAACGGTCGCGTTCTCCGCCTTTGCCTGGGCCGCGGCGAGGTCCGCCTTGCGTTGCTCGACCTGGGCCTCGTAGCTGTCGGGCTCGATCGTGAAGAGCAGGTCCCCGGCCTTGACGTCCTGACCTTCGCGGAAGTTCACGCTCGCGAGATAGCCGGTGACGCGAGCCCGCACATCGACGCGGGCAACGGCTGAGACCCGGCCCGTGAAGCTCAATCCTGCCGTGATCGGGCTCAGAGCGAGGGTCGTGAACGACACGGCAGGCTTAGGCGGGGCCTGGGCCAGGACGACGCAGGGGGTCAGGAGCATGAGCAGGAAGGCCAGCCGAATCCGCATGGACCACACTCCCACGGTCGCTATCAACGTTGCGCCGGTCGTCTACTCCCGTTGAGACTATGGGAGGCTCCGGCGAGGTTAGGTCATACTAACACTGACGATCAGGCTAACACCTGAGACGGGCAGAATTCGGGCCACGGTCAGTCGAGGGGCTCCGTCCAGACGGACGAATGTCAGTCACGGGTCAAACTCTGAAGCTTCCTAGCCCGCCGGCCCGTAAGACCCCGCGCGGCATCTAGGAGCATGCCCGCGAGGTCGCACGCTTAGTGAGAGGCACGTCGGCCTTCGAGCGGTCACGGCAAGATCGCAAGCGCATCGAGAGACTGTTTGCCCATATCAAACGAATTCTGAAGATGGGACGCCTGCGGCTGCGAGGTCCATGCAGCGCTCACGACGAGTTCCTGTTGGCGGCCACTGCCCATAACCTGAGAAAGCTCGCCAAGCTGGTCACTTCATTAGGGCCTCAGATGACCCAAGGAGCCTGAGAAGATCTGAAAGGCTCACCTCGGACCCAACGTCAACGAAGCGAGCTTTGTCGCTGTCCTAGCCGGTCTGGACGCCGACTTCCTCGACGCAATCTGCCAGAACGAGACGTTAGTGCACGCGTCGTTCGTCCGACGCGGCGCCAGGGATGAAATTGCAGAAGGTCAGAACAGCATCTCGCGTATGATCTTCCAGCTTTCCGCATCGGGAGCGCAAATGATGCCGCCCTCTCGGAGGGTCGGCTGATAGGAGGATCCGTCAAACCGTGCGGAGTAACCACCGGCCTCACGATGGAGCAGCCAGCCTGCCGCGTGATCCCACGGCATCAGCTTCGAATACACGAGGAAATGGCAATGTCCGGCAGCTGCCATTCGATATTCGTGCGCCGCGCAGCGATAGCATGCAACGGCGCCGAAACCGGCGAGGTTCGCAGCCACATTTGAGCGCAAGGGCAAAGGCATATGATGCAGGGAAGCGCACCCCGCCATACCATGAATCGGAGCGGGGGCTGCGATCCGAAGATCGACGCGTCTGCTGCCAGGTCGTTCGATCCAGGCTCCTTCTCCACGAACAGCCATTGCCGTATCGTTTCCAACCGGATCGTGAATCCAACCGGCAACGACTTCCCCTCTCATCACCGCGGCCACCATCACTCCGAACAATGGAAGACCTGAGGCAAAATTCTTTGTGCCGTCGACCGGATCGATCAGGAAAGCCAGATCGGCATCCGCCAACCTGTTCAGCAAAGTCGGATCCCGCTCCGTGGCTTCCTCGCCAATCAGGACGGCATTCGGAAAGATCTGCCTCAACCCTCTGGCAATCATCCGCTCGGCAGCCTCATCGGCATCCGTCACAAGGTCCATGGCCGAGGATTTTTGCCGAACCTCACGATCGGACAGATTTCGGAAGCGAGGCATGATCTCGGCCCGCACCGCTTCGCGCAGGAGCTGATCCACCGCTTCGATATCATGGGTTGAGAGTAGCATGTGGAGCTCAGCTTATTCCCGTCAATCGCACGAGCGAGTTCTTCAGACCGGGCGTGCAGCCGAGCACGATATTGCCTTCGCGCAGTCCCGCATTCGCGAGAAAGTCGTTCACCCAGCCGCCCGCCTCCTCGATCAACAGCAGCCCGGCCAAAGCATCCCACGAGTTCATGTGCAGCTCGCAATAGCCGTCAATCCGTCCCACGGACACATAGGCCAGGGCGAGAGCACCCGATCCGCCACGGCGGACTCCGGCTCCATCAGCCAGGATCCGGTCCACCATCTCGACATACTGGCTGAGTGGCAGCCTAGTCGACCAGCCTGCCTCGATGGTGGCAGAGTGCATATCGCTTAGTCCGCTGACACGGATCGGCTCGCCGTTCAGGGTCGCGCCCTTGCCACGCTCCGCCGCGAATAGCTCGTCCTGCATCGGATCGTATATGATCCCGATCTGGGTCCGGCCGTCGCGGACATAGGCAATGGAGATGCAGAACTGCGAGATCCCGCGCACGAAATTTGCCGTGCCGTCGATCGGATCCACCACCCAGACGTCGTTGTCGAACGATCCGCCGCCCTCTTCGCCGAAGAAGGAATCCTCCGGGAAGCTCTCGAGCAGGCGCCTGCGCAACAGGCCTTCCACCTCGGCATCGACGGCCGAGAGATAGTCCTGATTGCCCTTGAGGTTGATGCTCGTCGTGCCGGGCCGCCCGTCGAACCGGCGGCGAGCCAAGGCGCCCGCCTCGCGCGCCACTGCGCATGCAACGGAGAGTCTGAGGTCGGATTTCTCAGCTGCGGGCAAAGTGGCGGGGTCCGCGGCCCTGGCAATGGTGGAGACGTGCATGAAGCTTGATCCTGCTTACTGGCTTGAGGAAACGGGCTGTTGCGCCGGATGCTTCTCACGCTCGATCCGCCGGATCCAAGCAGCGGCATGGCGCGCGGCCTCGATCAGCATCGGCTTCGGCGTCTCCATCCATTCGTCGGGGTGGAGCTCGCGCGTGATGCGCAGATGATCGATGGCCGCATCAAGGGTCGGGAAGCGGTCGGGCAGCTGGATGTGGATGTACAGGGCCGCGAGGATCACGGACCGGCTGCGACCTCCGCGGCAATGCAGCAGGACATTGCCGCGCCGGCGATGCGGGTAGGTGTAGCGGTCGGGCAACTGCTGATGCAGGGCGCCGTCGAGCAGGTAATACCCGGCGAGCAGCATCGTGTCCGGATTGCCCGCATCGTCGATGAGTCCCAGCTTGTAGTTCCGAACCGGTCCGTGCGGCGAGGCGATGTCCGATGCTCCGACGCCGGCTGTGTAGTCGATGTCGAGATTGACGGCGCAGTTCACCACGATGGCGATGTCGTTGCTATCGAGCATCTCCCTGTCCGAGGCCGCATTCGCGTCGCCGACAAAGAGCTTCATGCCGAATGGCGGAAGATCGTCGACGATCAGGCTCATCGGAGGACGGGGAAAGTTGAATTGGGTTGCCATCTCAAATCCTGAATTCATCATCTATTGCCGCGACAGTCCGATCGGCCGGCCGCGGAGTTGTCGTATTTCTCGTTCTCCCTCCGGCGGGCTGCCATCAGGCCGCGTGGGAGGCTCCGAGAACAGGCTGTTCCAATGGGATGCGCTTCCCGTTGGCTTTATCGAAGAAAGTGAGCTGGTCGGCTGGAAACTCGATCCAGATGTTCTTTTTCGGAAGAGAAGTCTCGAAGCGCGGAATAAGAGCCGTGATCCGGTGTCCCTTGACCGAGAGCGAGATGATCGTCTGCGATCCGGTCGGTTGGACGATGTCGACCTCGGCCGGAAGGCTGTGCGGCCCCTGCCGTTCGACGATCGCGATGTTTTCCGGGCGGATGGCGAAAGTCACCGGGCCATCTGGAGCCTGCAATCCTGCAGGAACGGGAATGTCCGTGTTGTCGAGGCTGACAACCCGTTCGCTTCCGACTGTTCTGAGAATTCCGTCAAGAAGGTTGATCCTTGGATCGCCGATGAACTCGGCAACGAAGAGGTTGGCCGGGTTGTGATAGATTTCATAGGGCGAGCCCTGCTGCTGGATGACGCCATCCTTCATCACCACAATGATGTCCGACATGGTCAGCGCCTCGACCTGGTCATGCGTGACATAGACCGTCGTGGCCTGCAGCTCGCGGTGGAGGCGCTTCAACTCGGTCCGCATCTCCGTTCTCAGCTTCGCATCGAGGTTGGATAGCGGCTCGTCCATGAGCAGGATCGAGTTGCGTGCCGCGATCAGGCGGGCCACGGCCACACGCTGCTGCTGACCGCCCGAGAGTTCGGATGGATAGCGATCTGCAAGTCCGGCCAATTGGACCTTCGCGAGCGCCTCGGCAAGGCGCTCCTTAATCACCTGTGCCGGCTGCTTTGCTTCCGACAACGCCAGGGTGATGTTGCGGTCGACCTTCATGTTGGGCCACAGGGCATAGCTTTGGAAGATGAAGCCGAGTCCGCGTCGCTCGGGCGAAACGAAGACGCCTGTTCCGCTGGAATAGACCGTCTTGCCGCCAAGCACGACCTCGCCCGTCGTCGCCTGCTCAAGGCCGGCGATAACGCGCAAGGTCGTGGTCTTGCCGCAGCCCGACGGCCCGAGCAGGGTCACGAAGCTGCCCTTCGGAATGTCGAGGTCGAGGCTCGGAAGGGCCAGATGGCTTCCGTACGACTTGGTGATGTTTCTGAGGGTGATTTCAGACATGGGCACTCTCTCGTGCGGAAGCCAATCAGGTCGGGTTATCGGCTCGTCTCGGCCATCCAGAAGTCGCTGATCTTCGCGATGTTGTCCTTCACGAATTCAGGCGATGCGGTGAGCTTCTTGGCCTTGGGCCACATCTCGCTATAGGGCGGCGGCGGAACGTCGGTGCGCGGCGAGAAGGTGCCGACCTGGTAGAAGGCCGCCATGCCCTGCAGAAGCTCCAGGGACTTCCCGGACCGGAACGGCGCCTTGAGTTCCGAATTGCTGTTCAGATCCTTGCTGCCCATCAGGAAGGCCACGAAGAGCTTCGCAGCGTTCGGATGCGGAGCCTGTCCGGCGACCGTCACATAGGTCGGATACGAGAACAGGGCCGATGGCGTCAGATCGTAGGGAACCGCGTTCGCGTAATTGTCGCTCTGGTTCTTGGTCAGATAGTGGATGACCGAGAATGCCATCGGAGGCTTGGCCTGGCCGCGGAGACCGACAGCGGTCGCGATCTTCGAGCTGTTGTCGGAGATCACGATGTCGTTGCCGATCAAACGGTGCAGGAACTCGTAGCCCGCGTTCTCGACGCCCGACGAGAGTTGGAGCTTCTTGCCATAGTGCTGCTCATAGGCCTTCTGCATCTCGTCGGAATGCTCGACGATGGCAGCCAGCATCATCAGTGTCGTAAGCGAACCGGCGGGCGACTTCATGGAGAAGCGGCCCTTCCATTGCGGCTCCGTCAACTCCCAGATGGTCTTGATCGGCGGCTGCGGATGGGCCTCCGCGTTGTAGAAAACGCCATAGGCCTCGATCACGTGCGTCAGAAGCGGCTCGCGATGCTCGGCCGGGATCTTATCGGTCAAATAGGACGGCACATAGTTGACGACGCGGTGGTTGGGAAGCAGGTCGAACACCATCTGCTCGGTGCCGCCCGAATAGACTACGTCGGCAGCATAAACGCCAGCCTGATGCTCGCGCACGACCTTCTCGATGGTCTTCTCGGAACCAAGATCGTAGGCCTTGACCTTGATCTCCGGATAGAATTTCGCGAAGTCCTCGGCCACCTTCAGCATCGTGCCGGAGGAAGAATAGACGACGACCTCGCCCTCCTTCTTCGCGTTGGCGACCACCTCGTCCCATTTCTCGTTCTTCTGGTAGGGGCCGAGCTGGCTCTTCTGCAGCCAGGCGTCCCATTTGGGATCGGATTGCTGCGCCAGAGCCGGCGCCGCCAATGCGAGAGTCAGGGCGCCAGCCGCGAGCCAGGCTTTTGCGCTGCGAAATGTCGGTTTCATGATGGGCTTCCTCCTTCTCGTTATGTCGATTGGGACGGACCGGTCAGACCGCTCCGACCCTCGCCTTCGTTGACAAGGCACGAACGACCAGGTTGACCGCAATCACGATGGCGACGAGCAGTACGGTCGCGACGCCGACGAGCTGAGGCATATCCTGGTTCTGGTAGTTGTAGATGACGCCGGCGAGCACGTTGGTCGAAGGCGTGACGAGCAGAATGATGAGCGACAGCTCGCGCATGATGCTGATGAAGCTCAGCAGCATGCCGGAGAGGAGCCCGCCGGCGGCGATGGGCACGATGATCCGGATCATGCGGCGGACCCAGCCGATGCCTTGGACGCGAGCGGCCTCCTCCAGCGACTTGTCGATCTGCAGCAGAGCCGCGATGCCGGTACGCGATGTGAAAGGCAGCGTCTTGACCGAGCAGATCAGCACGAGCAGCGCGAAAGTGCCGTAAAGGGCGGGGATCGGCCCGAAGGGACGGGCGAACATGCCGATATAGATCGCGCCGAAGGCCAGAGCCGGAAAGATGTAGGGCAGGAAGGCCACCATCTCGAGCGCCCGCGAGGTGAGCGAGCCGCGGGTCCTGACCACCACATAGCCGATGAGGAAGCCGAAGATGCCTGTCGTCATGGCCGTGAGGAACGCGAGCTTGAGGCTGTTCCAGGTGGCGTCGATGATATTGCTGTTGTCGACGAGCGCTGCCTGCAGCTGATCGACGCCCTCGCCTCCCCCGCCGATCCAGTAATGCAGGGTCAGGTTGCTGAGGCTGTAATTGCCTGCGGTCTTGATCAGGGATTGCAGGACGAGCAGGACCAGCGGGAATGCGACCGCCGCCGTCATGAGCAGCATGACGAGAATGAAGAGCGGCCAGCGCCAGGGACCGAGATCGATCTCCTTGCTGCGGAAACCCTTGCCGGAGAGTGTCACGAAGCTCTTGCGGACGCCGATGAGGCGCTGGTTGATGAAGATGAACAGGCAGGCGAGAACCACGAGCACCAGAGCCAGCAGGAAGCCGTCGCCCGCGTTGCGCGTTCCCATCGCGGCATAGATCTGCGTCGGCAGCACGTAATAGCGAACCGGCATCCCGAGTACTGCGGGAGTGCCGAACGATCCGACGACGCGGATGAAGGTCATCACCACCGCGGAGCCGATGGCGGGCAGCAGCAGCGGAGCGGTGATCCACAGGAACTGCTTGAGGCGAGAGAGGCCAACCATCGCCCCCGCCTCCTCGAGCTGGCTGTCGACGCTCGTGATCGAACTCGACACCGAGAGGTAGGAATAGACGTAGTAGTGCAGCGACAGGCAGACGATGATCGGGATGGGACCATAGGCGATCCAGTCCGGTGGCTGCACGCCGAAGAAGTATGCGAAGGCGCCCGACGCCCCGCCGATACGGTCGTTCTTGAAGAACGTGATCCAGGCGAGCGCCATCACCCAGGACGGAAGCATGTAGGGGATCATCACCAGCGTGTGCAGGAAATTCCGGAACGGGATGTTCGTGCGCACGATCAGCCAGGCGAAGCCTGCGCCGAAAGCAAGGCAGATGATGGTGGCGGCAAAGGCCGTGACCAGCGAGTTGAAGAACGGCTTGTAGAAGATCGCCCAAGAGAGACGTCCGGCGAAGACGCGCTCGTAGTGAAACAGCGTGAACTCGCCCGGCTGCGCTTTGGGCAGATAGGCCCGATCATAGGGCTGAACGGTGAGGGTTTCCCGGATCAGCTCGAACAGCGGCACGAGAACCAGCGCGCCGAGCACGATGGCGAGAAGGATACCCAGAAGTCGTTCGGGCTGGGTGAAAGAATGCCAGAGGCGGCCTGCGAGGGCTCCTGCCGAAGATACGCTCGATGGGGTCTGCGCCGGTGCCGCCGAACTCGTCATTCCGCTACGTCCTTCCACGAGCCGAATGCCGGCCCGAAAAGCATTTCCCCAATCGCGTCTGACATTCGGGTGCTCTCGTCCGACTAGGCGGAAGGGCGGTCAAATCGCTGAGCTTTCCCCGTCACGGAAGAAGCTTCAAAAGATTTGCACACGTGTGCAAAGGTTGCAAGAGGTCTTCGGAATAAGAATTTCGTCTTCGGATCAGACGGTGGAACGAACAGTCGCTCGTTCGACAAGCTCTACGGGAAGAACCTCGTGCGCCAAGGGAGCCATGCCCTCGCCGCCCATTTCCCGTTCGATGGCAGCGAGAACGGACCCGGTGAGGTCACTCATCGACTGTCTCACGGTCGTCAGGCGGTAGGCTGCCCATGCCGATTGCGGGATGTCGTCGAAGCCGATGACCGAGAGATCCTCGGGAATGCGTCGTCCCATCATGCGCGCACCGTCGAGGAAACCCAGCGCCATGAGATCGGTAACACAGAAAACGCCATCGAGGTCATGAGAGGCGAGAAGCCCCCTCGCCGCCTCTACGCCGGTCTCATACAAAGTGTTGCCCGAGGCCCAGACAGCCGGTTCGATCCCAGCGTCCTTAATCCAGTCGACGAAGGTGCCGCGGCGACGGATCTGGGTGGGCGTCTGGGCCCCGCTGCCGACGACACCGATACGCCGGCAGCCGGCTTGGAGAAGGCGCTCTGCCGCGATGCGGGCGCCGCCGATATCATCGCTGATGATCGTATCCGCCTCAGTGTCGTCCGCTTGCCGATTGACCAGGATCACCCGCACGCCATTGGCCATGCACTCGTCGATGATCGACGTGGGAGGCGAACCGGACATCACGACGATGGCCCGCACGCGGAACTCCAGGATGAGCTCGATCAGCGGCGTGATCCCCTGCTCCGCCTCGGCGGCATTCAGGAGCAGGCATTGCATGCCGCGCCTGAGAAGCGCACGGCTCAACTCGTCGAGCTGGCGTGCCATGAAGGGCAAGGACAAGTTGGCGCCGACGACCCCGACCAAGTTGGACTGGTCGCTGATCAGACTCCGGGCCAGGCGATTGACCCGGTAGCCAAGGGTCTTGGCGGCTTCCTGGACACGATGCCTCACATCGGCAGAAACGCTGGCGCCGGGCGTGAAGGTACGCGAAACGGCCGAGCGGGAGACGCCGGCGAGCCGCGCCACGTCCCCGGACGTGACGAAGCTTCGCGCAGTGCGGTCACGTTTCAGATGGTCTTCATGATCTGAAGACACGTCTACGGGGGCTTGCTCCGCGTCCATTGATGCTCTGTTTGCGTTCGATGGCCAATATTTGGGGTGCCTCGAAACCGACGAGAGAAATCTATGCACACGTGTTCAGCATAGGCAAGCGCTCGGGAGATTCGGCCCCCATTGATAGGGCGGTCCTATCCAATGGAGGAAGTGGATCGCTGCTTAATCGGGTGTGTCCAGCGTCGCGAGATTGCCGGTCACATTGAAGGCCTTCAGTCTTGCCGTTCCATTGAGATCCAGCACCGTCAGGCTTCCAGGTTCGACGGGAATGAGGCGGTCCGGCTCCAACCCAATCAGGACCGACAGCGCCGCTCGAATGGCGCCGCCATGGGTCACCACCACTGTCGTTCCCTCGTCCGGAAGGGCATCAAGAGCCCTGCCGATCCGCTCCTTGAACGCCTGCCAGGGCTCGGCGCCGGGCGGGTCGAACCGCGCGCCCCGCCACGCCTGATACTCGGCCGGATCGAGTTCGGCCTTGGCCTTTCCCTCCCAGCTCCCCAGGCTCGCCTCGCGCCAGGACGGGTCCAGCACCAGCGGGTCGAGACCGAGAACCCCTGCCGTCTCCCGGGCGCGCCGGAGGTCGGACGAATAGGCAGCCTGCGGACCCAGCTCCCGCACGAGCGGCGCGATCGCGGCGGCCTGTCGCTCTCCCTGTGGCGACAGGCTGATGTCCTCCTGGCCTTGCAGCACGCGCCGCGCATTCCATGCCGTTTCGCCGTGCCGCACCAAAACCAATCTCTTCATGAGCGCCGAATTCCTTTCTCATCGAAAACGCCGTCCGGTTCGGACGGCAGGCGAATGCCGATCGGCTCTCCGATGGCGAAGCGGTGCATCCGATCGATGACCGCCGTCAGCCTTGTCTCACCCACGAGCGCTGTCACCATCGTGCGTCCAGCCAATGGAACGGACTCGACCACCTCGGCCCGCACTGCATTCTCCGCGCCGTGGTCAGTCACGCCGAGCCGCTCAGCCCGGTACATCAGCTGAGCGGATCCTGCATCTTGCGAAGGCCCGAGCCTGACGCCAGCGAAGAACCATGAGCCGTCCAGAGCGGTGACCGGCACGAGATTTGCCGGAGGCGTACCGATGAAGGTGGCCACGAAGGCGGTCTGCGGATTGTGCAGCAGTTCGTCCGGCGAGCCGAACTGGTCCACGCGCCCATCCTTCAGCACGGCGACATGGGTCGCCATCGTCAGGGCCTCGACCTGATCGTGCGTGACATAGACGCTTGTCGCGCCCGTCGCTCGATGGACCCGCATCAGCTCCGTCCGCATCTCGACACGCAGCTTCGCGTCGAGATTCGACAGCGGCTCGTCGAACAGAAGGATCTTGGGCCGTGGTGCGATCATTCGGGCGATGGCGACGCGCTGCTGCTGCCCTCCTGAGATCTCGTTCGGATAGCGCTCCGCCAGGTGATCGATGGCCATGAGCTTCAACACCTCGGCGACGCGCGCCTTGCGATCAACGCCGGACCATTTGGCCACCTTCAGCGGCCACTCGACATTCGCCGCGACTGTCATGTGCGGCCACAAGGCGTAGGATTGGAACACCAAGCCGCAGTCGCGGTCCGCAGGCCCACGAATGATCCCGCGCAAACCGCTGGCCACTTCCCGCCCCTCGAATGTGATCGATCCGCCGGTCGGTGTCTCGAGTCCCGCCAGCATGCGCAGCATCGTGCTCTTGCCGCAACCGGACGGTCCGACCAGCACGAGAAACGAGCCGCGGGGAACCGTGATGTTGACGTCTGAGACAGCCTTGAAAGTTCCATAGGCGCGCTCGAGATGGCTTATCTCGATGGCTGGCACCTGCGCTTGAGGCATGTCCGTACCCTCTTGCCTCTCGCGAATATGAATGTTCATCGAGTCTCTCCACGATCTTCGTCGAGCCACGGCTCCGCCTTGCCCTGCAGGCGCTGCGCCAGCAATGTCGATGCAAGCGCGACGACGGTGATCAGCGCCGTGATGGCATTGCCGAACTGCAGGAAGCCTTCCGAGGCATACCGGTAGGCGAGAACGCTCAAGACGGGCGTTGCTGGCGTGAACAGCAGCACGACAAGGGACAGGTCTCTCAGGATCTTGACGAAGGTGAGAACGCCCCCCGCCATCAGGGACCGCGCGGTCAGCGGCAAAAAGATCGCCAGCAGCCGACGGGGAAATCCGGCTCCCGTCATGCGGGCCGAATCTTCCAACTCGCCTGCCACCTGCTCCATCGCAGCGCGCCCGGATTGGACGGTGAAGGGAAGCGTGTAGGCCGCCCCAGCGATGACGAGGAGCGCGAACGTGCCGTAAAGAGCCGGGAACGGTCCGATGGGGGCGCCGAACAATGCGATATAGGCCGCGCCGAAGGCGATGCCCGGCACGAGTGCCGGCAGAAAGGCAAGCTGGTTGAGCAGGCTGCCTATGGCATGCCGCTTCAGACGTGTGATGCCATAGGCGATCGCCAAGCCGAGCACCATCGAGACCACGGCCACTGAGGCCGCAAAGGCCAGCGTCATTCCGATGGCGCGCAGGGTCTCGGGGTTGCGCAGGATCCCGGCTTGACCCTGGGCATAGGCGGGATCGGAACCTCCGATCCAGAAATGCAGTGTGTAGCCTGAGAAAATGTCGCCGGTGCGAAGTGTCAGGCTCGATACCAGCAGGGCCAGAAGCGGCATCAGGGTCGTCAGCGCGAGGATCAGAGCGGCAACCGCCAGCAACGGCCAGCGCCACGGTCCCAGGGTAAAGCGCCGCTTGCGCCCGCCTTTGCCCGAAATCGTCGCGAACGACCGTCGTCCCGCCATCACGCGGTTCGATGCCCAGAGCACGAGCGCCGCGACGGCGATCAGCACGATGGCCAGAACATAGCCCCGTTCCACCTGACCGGTGGAGATCGCACCGTACAGGCGTGTCGACAGCGTATGCATCCCCACCGGCAGCCCGAGAATGGCCGGTGCCGCGAAATTCGAGACAGCGCCCGCGAAGGCCAGGGAGCCTGCTGACAGGATGGCCGGGATGACCACCGGCAGCGTGATGCCGATCAGGATGCGGGACGGACGCGCTCCCGTCATGGTTCCGGCTTCGATGAGGTCGGCATTCACGGAGGCAAGGGCTGCGGCGATGAGCAAAAAGGCAAGCGAGTAATAATGCGCGATCAGCACCAGGAGCGTGGGCGTCATGCCCCATGCGAGCCAATCCGGAACGGCGATCCCCAGTTCGGCCAGCACGCCCACCTGACCGCCAACCCGTTCATTGCGGAAGATGACGCCCCAGGCGAAGGCAGCCGCAAAGCTTGGGATCATGTAGGGAAGCGTCGCCAGCACGCCGATCGTGCGCCGGAACGGCACGTCCGTCAGAACGACGAGCCAGGCGAGAAAGCCGCCGACGGCAATGGTGCCCAGAGCCACGAGAACCCCGATGACCATCGTGTTGGCAAGCGGCGACCATAGGAAGTTCTGTGCGATGCGGCCGGCAAAGACCTGCTGCCACACGCTCAGCCCCCTCCCCTCGCTCACCGTCGCCAGCGCGACAGTGAGCAGGGGAGCGGCAACGAGAACGGCAAGAACCGCGCAGAGTGCAAGGCCGAGCATCAGGGTCGGGGACATTCCCCGTCGCCAGCCTGAAGCGACCGGCCAAGTCAAAGCTGTCATGCCGTCTCTCCCGTCAGCCGATCATTTCAGGGACAGGATGAAGTCGGACACGTCCTGCCGTACACCGGCCGTCTTGATCGGGTCCATACGCCAGGCGCGGAACTGATCGAGCGGGATCGCATCCTTGGGCTGCTGAATATCCGTTCGCGTTGCGTAGTCCCCCGGAACGTAGAAGGGCGCAAAGCCCGGACCACCCGTTGGACTATCGTCGCCCATCATGAAGCGGATCAGAAGTCGCGCCGCTGCCGGGCTCTTGGTTCCCTTTACGATGCTGAGATAAGCCGGAAACAGGATACCGGGCGACGGCTCGACGGTGTTCGCCACCTGAAGAGCGCGGCTCTCCTTGGCATTGTCGCGCCGGTCGGAATAGGTGGTGATGCCAATCGGAGGATTGGCCTGCCCTTTCTTGCCGACGGCATCATTGACCGCGTCCGTATTCCTGACCAGCACGGGACCATTCGCCCACAAGGCTGCAATCCACTGCTCGCCGGCATTCTTGTTGGCTTTGTCGAGCACGAACGGCTTGCCGAACGCAGCCTGGTAGGCCTTTTCCATATCGGGCGAACGGAGCACGACTTCCGCCATGAAGTCGAGATAGTCGCCGCGCAGGTTCGGATCGACGAGCACGACCTTGCCCTTCCACTCGGGCTTGGTCAGGTCCCACAGATTGCGCACAGGCGGACCGCTCGGATTTGCCTCTTCATTGTACATGAGCACCTTGGTCGAGAGCCGGTTGGCGAGAAGCGGCTTCTCGTGCTCATCGGGCACGCGAGCGGCGATATCGGTCGGCACGTAGGGCAGGAGCATGCCTTGCGCGACGAGCTCGGTATAGACGACAGGCGCATCGGAAACGTAAGCGACGTCGGCATTGACCACACCGGCCTGCGCTTCCGACTTCAGTCGCGCGATCATCTGGGTGGATGAGACGTCGAGCGGTACGACATCGATGCCAGGATAAGCGGCCTCGAAGGCCTTCTCGATCTGCGCGATGCGACTGGTGAAGGCGTAGACGGTGACCTTCCCTTCCTTCTGCGCAAGGGGCAGCAGCTCCGCTGCGGTCATCGAGTCGAGATTCTGGGCCTGGGCCAAGCCGAGAGGCAGGCAGGCGGCGATCGCAAAAGCCGCCAGGAAGTTGCGTTTCTTCATGTTCGTCTCCTCTGTGGCCGCTCTTGTCGGCTGCTTGGTTGTTAGTCGAAGCGTTTGATCAATGTCTCCAGCGCATCGAGCGTCGATACCGACTGGCCGCCATCGATGCGCGCGATGGTGAGAATAAGCGCGTTGCAGATCGCCATCGGCACCGTGAGCGTCAGAAACTCCTCGGCCCGGCCGCGTGGCGCGGCCAGCACATGATCGGGAGCGCGCGGAAGACGCCGAGCGATGTGATCGGCAATGACGAGCGTTGTCGCGCCGACCTGACGGGCATGATCGAGCGCTCCGGTGACCTCCCGCGGCAGACGACGGAATGCAAAGCAGACGAGCATGTCATTCCGCCCGAGCGGGATGAGCCGCTCGGCGAGTTCACGGCCCTGCCCGGTGATGAGTGACGTGCGAAATCCTGCGCGGCGCAGGCGCCGGTCCAGAAGGTCGGCAAGGACGACGGAGTTGCCCTGCGCACAAAGGGCGATGCTGCGGGCCTTCAGCATCGCCTTGGCTGCATCCTCGATGGCAGCCTGATCGATATGCTGAATCAGCCCGAGGAGGGTATCGACCTCGCTGGCAATCAGCGACGCCAGCAAATCTCCCTCGGAACCGGCAAGCGTTTCGGCGATGCGGCGCGAAGAATCCGATGCGACGATTTCGGAACGCAGGGCCGAACGCATGTCCGGGTAGCCCTCGTAGCCAAGCTTCTGGGCGAGCCGGACCGCCGCAGCCGCGTGGACCCCCGCCTCGCGCGCCACCTCCGCGGCGGACAGCATCGCAGACTGGCCCGGATCGCGGAGCAACACGTCCAGGAGCCGCTGGTCCGCTTCGGTGAGCTTGTCCCGGTACCGGTCGATCTGGTTTGCAAGTGAATGTGCCATGCGCCACCTGTTATGCAACTATAATTGCATTAATCGTAGATCGCTGCAATATGCATTGCAGCACAAACTCTCGACCGCCTCCAACGGCAAGGCCGGAACCGATTCAGTCAAGCGCCTGGCTACGTCGAGCCGGGATCTCTTGCGGACGATTGCGTCGGCATTGAAGGCCCGGTCGGGGTCAAAGCGTCACGTTCCGGCCATCCAACGAGCATCGGCTCTTCAGCACCAAAGCAGACCGAACGCCTTGGTCCGGGGAATGCCTGTCGCAGCCCTTTCGCCCTATGACGACCCATGCATTTGGCGAAATTCCGCGCTATCATGCGGTATAGTCGAGCTGCAGTAATCGTGGCGCTCGCCACTTGCTCGAGGAGATGCGTCATGAGCATCGCGCCACTCACCTCCCGTCGGGACAGTACTCGCCGAGCACCTCAGCTTGCGCTGGAATACTATAAGGGCCAGTCGACCTTCAGCACCCGGAGGAGCAAGGACCATGGCGGGAGACCAGCACGAGGCGTTGATCCGCGCCTACATTGACGAGGTCTTCAACGGGCACCGTGTGGACGCCCTGGAGAAGTACTGGCATGACGATCTGACATCGAACTGGCTGGGCATGGAGGCGATCCATGGCCTGCCGGCTTGGCGCGCGGCGATGGAAGGCTTCTTCGCCGCCTTTCCGGACGCCGCCTATACCTTGGACGATCTGTTCTTCGCTGGCGACCGAGGCGTCTGGCGAGGTCGCTGGCTGGCGACCCAGCGGGGCGAATGGCAAGGGATTGCCGCGTCCGGTCGCAACGTGACCTGGACCGTTCTCATTATCGGCCGCTTCGCCGGCGGCAAGCTGATGGAGGACTGGGTCGAGCTGGACCGACTCGGCCTTTTCCAGCAGCTCGGATGCATTCCGACCGGGTCGTAGGGGTCTGGCGCAAACTCGTGGCGGTTACCGCTCGTTACGGATGCGGGCCGCAGCTGCGCCTCCGAAGCGGAGGTGGCCCATGTCGGCTCTCAGGCTTCGAAGCGGACCAAGCTCTTACGTCTCAGAAGTGTCAGGAGTTGCCCTTAGACGGGGTTGTGTCGTGACAGGTCTGGCCGGATAAATATCCGGAGCGCCCCGCACGAGTGGCAGCATTCTTTCGGTATCGACAACGCACTGTGGGATGCACCATGCCCCATCAGCGGTTCCTCGATTTCAATGTCACCGAAGTCGCCACCTGGCTGGTGGGCACGGCACGCGTGGCTCTCTCCCCGGTCGAGATCGTTGCCCAAACCTGTGACCGGCTCGTCGCTACAGGGATCCCGCTCTGGCGGGTGCGGGTCGGGCAGCGGCTGATCAATCCTCTGCTCGGAGCCTGGGGAGTGATCTGGATGCGCGAAACGGGAGCCGAAGAGTACACCGTCCCCCGCCGTGTCCTGGCGACAAGCGCCTTCACCGGCAGCCCCTTCGAGCATGTCATTAAGACGCGGACCCGCTTTTACCGCTCCCTGCGCGATCTCAATCCCGCCCGTGACCATCCGGTGCTGTTCGAGCTTGCTGAGGATGGCAGCACCGACTACCTGGCCCTGCCGATCATCTATGGGGATGGCTCTGTCCAGGGAGCCGCCTTCACCACCGATGCTCCAGGCGGGTTCAGTCAGGAAGCCATCGCGCTGATCGAGAGGCTTAGCCCGTTCCTGGCAGCAGCGCTCGAACCTGCCGCAATGCGCCGGTCTGCCGAGAGCCTTCTGCGAACCTACCTTGGCGATGGTCCGGCCGAGCGCATTGCCGCTGGCGCTATCCGGCGCGGTGATCAGGTTGCGATCGAAGCCGCCGTGTTGCTGACCGATATGCGCGGGTACACCTTTCTCTCGGAGCAGTTGCCTCCCAATGCACTCCTGGAGCGCCTTGGCCAGTACCAGGAACTGGTGGTCACCGCGGTTCGAGCCGAGGGCGGGGATGTGCTGAAGTTCATCGGCGACGGCGTCCTTGCCATCTTTCCGGTTGAGGGCGGCGGACGGGAGACGGCGAGCACTCGCGCGCGTCGGGCCTTGGAAGCGGCCTTGATCGACGCCGAGTCGATCGCAGGGATGCACTTTGTCGGCTGCTTGCACGTTGGCCCTGTGATCTATGGCAACATCGGCAGCCCGGACCGGCTGGACTTCACGGTCGTGGGCCCCACGGTCAACTTTGTCAGCCGGCTGGAGGCGGTCGCCAAGAGCACAAACTCCGCCGCGGTTTGTTCCCGGGAGGTCGCAGCATGCTTTCCGACCGGCACCACCCGGCGGCTTGGAAAGTTCACGCTGCCAGGGATCCCGGACGAGCAGACGGTCTTCGAACTGATCGCACCGGACCGAAGGATTAGGGACGACCAAGGACTGACCTCGAGATAAAGCCCAGAACGGAGCCCGGAACTAAATCTGGTTGACGCCGGAGCGTCGAACAGCGTCGCAGAACAGCACCGGACCGAGGGAAAGATCATGCCGGGCTACGTCTTCAACGCATCGAGTGCTGTCTGTTTTCTGGTTTGTGCAGGAATACGAATATTGTTCAATGCGAGTCGATCCCGAAAGCCGCAGCTCCTCACGTCGCTCGTTTGGGACACACTCAACCGGGTTACGCGTCGAGTGACGTCTCGATCACTCCCATCACTGATGTCGAGCACTGGGACTTTGCGGGGGACGGCTATGGAGACTGCGAGGATCACCGGCTCGTCAAGTGCAAGCGCCTCGCTGCCTCCGGGTTGTCCCGACGGGCATGACAGCCGTCATCGATGATGATGGCGACCCGCATGCGGTCCTGATAGCGTGAACCGACCGGGGGAATTCGCCCTCTACAACAAGCGCGACATGGTCCTGCCGTGACGGCAGACCGGCTACGTCTACTTGCAGCGTGAAGGTGCCACGGGATCGACCTGTGTTTCTCTCGATGGAGCCCTCGCTTTACCTGTCTCCACGGCCGGCCTGACGAAACCGGACGAATAGGCCCGGTTCGATGCGTGGTCTCGGGGACGTCCAAGGGACATCTACATGCGGGTTTCAGGGGTCTCGCTCTTCCGGAAGAGCACCACGACGGACCGTGCCTCGGCACGGTAGGTCGGACAAGCGAGTGAGGGCGCCTTCTGCCACGGGACGATATCCTCCGGAGACACGAGCGAGGTATCGATCCATCGGCGCCACGCGCCTGGCGGCCCGTTCTCCACTGGCGGCAACTCGAAGTCCAACGGCTCCCAATACGCATTCATGATCAGGTACACCCTGACCTGTTCCTGCCGTAGCGTGGCCTCGAACGCAAGGCTGTGGGAATCATAGCTCCAGTCTGGCCTGCAGAGCTTCACGCCATGCCATGTCTTCTCCGCCTGCCGGATCAGCCGGGTCAGGCTGATCCGCTGCCACTCGTGCTGCGTGCCACGCTGGACCCGTCGCGCAACGAGCAGGGTCACGAACCGATGCAGGTCGCCGTGCGTCTCGACCAGTGTCCAGTCGAACCAACTTGTCTCGTTGTCCTGACAATAGGCATTGTTGTTGCCGGACTGGGTTCGCCGGACCTCGTCCCCCATCAGGATCATGGGGATGCCGAGTGAGCACATCGTCACCGTCAGGAAGTTCCTCACCTGCTGGCTCCTCAGCCTCTCGATCGCGGCATCGTCCGTGGGGCCTTCAACGCCGCAGTTCCAGCTATGGTTGGCGTCGGCTCCGTCGCGATTGCCCTCGCCGTTGGCTTCGTTGTGCTTGCGGTCGTAGGAGACGAGGTCGTTCAAGGTGAAGCCATCGTGGCATGTCACGTAATTGACGCTCTGCTCGGCCTCCCTCTCTTTGTGCCCATAGATTTCGGGACTGCCCAGCAATCGGTCGGCAATCCGGGCAACAGAGCCTGATTCACCTCGGAAGAAGCTGCGGACATCATCGCGGAAGCGCCCGTTCCATTCCCTCCAACTGTCGCCGATGAACGTGCCGACCTGGTAAAGGCCTGCCGCATCCCAGGCTTCGGCGAGGAGCTTGATTCCGGCGAGCTCCGGGTCCGACTCGATGTCCCACAGGATCGGAGGATTCGGGATCGGCTGGCCCGTTTCATCGCGCGCGAGGACCGAGGCAAGATCGAACCGGAAGCCATCCACATGCATGGATTCCACCCAGTACCGGAGGCTGTCCACAATCATCCGTCGCACAACCGTGTGATTGGCATTGAGGACGTTTCCCGTGCCGGCGTAGTCGGCATACCGAGAACAATCTTTCTCGAGAGTGTAATACGTGGTGTTGTCCACACCGCGGAAGCAGATTGTTGGTCCGGCAGCATCGCTCTCAGCGGTGTGGTTGAACACGACATCGAGGATGACCTCGATGCCCGCTTTGTGCAGAGCCTTGACCATGTCGCGGAACTCGTCCACCGGCCCGAGCGGATCCCGGCGCGAGCTGTAGGCCTGATGCGGCGCGAAGAAGGAGACCGGCGCGTAGCCCCAGTAATTGGTCTTGCCCGGTGGGCAATCCTGGACATCGAACTGGAACACCGGAAGCAGTTCGACGGCAGTGATGCCCAAGTCCTGGAGATACGCGATCTTCTCGATCAAGCCGGCGAAGGTGCCGCGCGTGTCCTGGCTGACACCGGAGCTGGGGTGGCGGGTAAAGCCGCCCACATGCATCTCGTAGATGACGGTCCGGGCCGAGGGGCGCCGCAGGGGCACATCACCCTCCCAGTCGTAGGCGGACGGATCCACGACCACGCTCCTCATCGCCGTCGCCGTGTTGTCGCCCGGTCGACGGGCAGCATCGCGATCGTACTGCTCCGGGACGACCACGCCGCGGGCGTAGGGATCGAGAAGGACCTTGGTGGGGTCGAAGCGCATGCCCCGTGCAGGCTCGAACGGCCCGTCGACGCGGTAAGCATACAACTGGCCAGCAGCCAGGCCCGGGACGAATACGTGCCAGTAGTGATAGGTGCGATTGGCCACGGGATCGAGGCGGATCTCCCGGCTGGGTTCCGCCTGATCGGCGCGATCGAACAACAACAATGTGACTCCAGTCGCGTGCTTGGAGAAGATGCTGAAGTTCACTCCCTCGCGGCACGGCGTTGCTCCAAGCGGGGATGGCCTTCCCGTTGCAGGAGCACGGGCAAGGGCATCCGACTCCGCTATGGCACCGGACACGGCCGCACATCCCAGATTTCGGATGCGTATTCTGCAATGGTGCGGTCGCTGGAGAACCTTCCGGACGCAGCAATGTTCAGGATGACCTTGCGCGCCCAGCCCTCCTGGTCGGCATAGAGCTTGATGAGGCGCTGATCGGCGTCGAGATAGGACGTGAGATCGGCAAGGTGGCGGTAGTGATCCCCATGCGTCAGCAGGACATCACGCAACGGTCCGAAAAGGCCGGGTTCGTAGCGGCTGAAGTGATCCGAGAAGATCAAATCGAGTGCTGCGCGCGTCTCCGGCTCGTTGTCGTAATGCCAGCGCGGATCGTACCAGCCCTGGCTGCCGATGACCTGTTCGGCTGTCAGCCCGAAGAGGAAGAGGTTGTCCTCGCCTGCGGCCTCGGCCATCTCGATCGTCGCCCCGTCGCGTGTGCCGAGCGTGAGAGCTCCGTTCATCATGAACTTCATGTTGCTCGTGCCGCTCGCCTCGTAGCCTGCCGTCGAGATCTGGTTGGAGACGTCGCTGGCGGGGATCAACCTCTCGGCCAGCGACACGCAGTATTCGGGCAGGAACACCACCTTCAGGCGCCCCCTGACGGCCGGATCCCCGTCGATGGTGCCGGCCAGGTTGTTGAGAAACTTGATGATGAGTTTGGCGAGACGGTAGGCCGGTGCCGCCTTGCCGGCGAAGAAGAAGGTGCGCGGCGCCATCTCGAGATTCGGGTTCTCCCGCAAGCGGTTGTAGAGCACGACCACGCGCAGCCCGTTCAGCAGCTGCCGCTTGTATTCGTGAATGCGCTTGACCTGGCTGTCGAAGATCGTCGCCGGATCCACCGCCACGCCGGACGCGGACTTGAGCCAGTCGGCGAATTGCGATTTGGCATCGCGCTTGGCCCGGCGAATGGCTTCACGGAAGCCAGCATCGTCGGCGAGTGGCCTGAGCTTCTCCATTTCAGCAAGATCCGTGATCCAGCCGTCGCCGATGGCTTGCGTGATGATGTCGGCAAGTGCCGGATTGGCCAGCCGGATCCAACGGCGCGGTGTCACGCCATTGGTCTTGTTGCTGAAGCGATCGGGAAACATATCGGCCAGATCCTTGACCGTTTTCGTGCGAAGCAGGTCGGAGTGGATCGCGGCGACGCCGTTCGTGCTGTGCGAACCGACGATGGCCAGATTGGCCATGCGGATTCTGCGCACGCCCCCCTCCTCCACCAGACTGATGCGCTCGGCACGGCCTGCGTCGCCCGGGTAGCGCGCCCTGACTTCCTCCAGGAGGTGGTGGTTGATCTTGAGGATGATGTCGAGGTGGCGCGGCAGCAGCACCTCGAACCAGCGCAAGGGCCATTTCTCCAACGCCTCGGGCAACAGCGTGTGATTGGTGTAGGCAAGCGTCTGCCGGGTCAGATCCCAGGCCTCGTCCCATCCGAGATGCGCTTCGTCGAGCAGGATCCGCATCAGTTCGGCGACTGCGAGACTCGGATGGGTGTCGTTGAGCTGGATGGCGATTTTGCCGGGGAGCGCGTGCCAGTCGGAATTGTCCCGGCGGAAGCGTCGCACGAGGTCGGCCAGGGAGCAGGCGACCAGGAAATACTCCTGCACGAAGCGCAGGCCCTTTCCCCTGCTCGTCGAATCGTCGGGATAGAGAACCCGAGTCAGGGATTCGGCCGTGAGCCGCTCGGCCAGCGCGCCGACGAAATCGCCTGCGCTGAAGGCATGGAAATCGAAGACCTCGGGCGCTGCGGCCGCCCAGAGTCGGAGCGTGTTGACGGTCCGGCCGCCGTAGCCCACCACGGGCCGATCATAGGGTATCCCGAGCAGGGACGACGGTTCGCCGGGAATGACGGCGAGGCTCCCGCTGCGGACTTCGAACGAGCAGCCGAGCCTGACCTCGACCTGCTCCTGCGGCCGCGCGACCTCCCACGGATCGGGACGCCGCAGCCAGTGGTCCGCCTCCTCGTGCTGCCAGCCGTCACTGATGGATTGCCGAAAGATGCCGTACTCGTACCGCAGGCCGTAGCCCATCGCCGGGAGCTGCATCGTCGCCATCGAGTCGAGAAAGCAGGCTGCGAGGCGGCCAAGCCCGCCGTTCCCCAGGCCGGCATCGGGCTCCTGCTCCAGCAAGGCCAGCCAGTCGTGTCCATTCCGGTCGACGCATTGCCGCACGGCCGGATCGAGCATGAGATTCATGATGGTGTTGGCCAGGGAGCGTCCGATGAGGAACTCCATGGAGAGATAGTAAACGCGCTTGGGATTGTGGTTCTGGTACGCCTGCTCGGTGTGCAGCCATCGCTGGGAAAGAATGTCCCGCACCGAACGGGCAATCGCCTCGAAGCGCTCGCGTGGGCCGACCACAGCCGGGTCGACCACGTTATCGAACATGAGGTGCCGCTCGTAGAGGGCATTGTTCGTCCCGGTGAGCTGGATCGGGCCACACTCATACTGCCTGAGGAGGTCCCTGATCCCCGACGTCCGGGAAGCTCTTGCGATGGCACGCTGCTCGTTCATTCCACTGACCTCGGCGCAGGGACGGAAGGCGCTCAACTGAAGACCTTGGAATGGTCTCTTTTGATGGCATCGTAGATTTGTTCCACATCGGCGCGCCGGCAGAGTTCCGTTCCCGCCGTCAGGACCGTGGCGGTCCCGGCTGCCATTCCCAGGGCGAAGGCGTCTTCGATCCCACGCCCTTGCGCCAGCCCCAGGGTTATAGCGGCCAGGAAGCTGTCGCCGGCGCCGACGGCGCTTTTGGGCACAACCTTCGCTCCTGGTATGCGGATGCTCCTGCTACGGGTCGCCAATGCAGCCCCGTCCCGGCCAAGCGTCAGGGCGACGATCTCCGCCGCGCCCGAGGCAATGAGATCCTGAACGGCGGCATCCTGGTCCCGCGGGTCCGGGAGCTCTCGTCCGATCAGGCTCTCCAGCTCGCCCAGACTCGGCTTGATCAGGAAGACTCCTTGCCGTGCGGAATCGCGCAGCGCCTCGCCCGACGTGTCGAGAACAAGGCGCGCTCCCTTCTGCCCGGCGATGTGACCGACCCGCACATAGAAGTCGCTCGGCACACCGCGGGGAAGACTGCCGCTCGCAACCAGATAGTCGCAATCGATCTCCTCGATCGCCGCAAGGCAGCCCTCCCATTCATCGAGACCCAAGGGCGGACCTTCGGGAACGAAGCGATACTCCAATCCGGTCGACCGCTCATGCACGGTATGGCTGACACGGGTGTGGCCCCTGATCGGGATGCGCCGGCTATCGATCCCCGCCGCCTGCACGAGTTGATCGAGGATCGGGCCTGTCGCTCCTCCCGACAGATAAAGTGCCAGGGCCGAGCCTCCGAGTTCCTTGATGACCCGCGCGACGTTGATGCCGCCCCCACCGGGATCATAACGTTCGGCCCAGGTTCTGATCTTGTGAATCGGCCGGACTTCCTCCGCCTCCGCGGCGCCGTCAATGGCGGGGTTCAGAGTGAGCGTCACAATCCGTTTCATGGCCTCGTCCAACTGTGCCTCAGGCTGCACCGTTCAAGGGCTGCGTCGATCACACATGCTGATTTCGTTCGGCAATTGGCGGCCCTTTGCGAAATCCGAGATGCTTGCGAGCGTCGTCTCCAGGATGGTCCGCAGGGCTTCGCGTGTTGTGAAGAACGCCTGATAGCCGGTCACGAGCACATTCGGGAACGGGATCAGACGCTGGATTACGCCGTACACAGATCATGGTCGAAGCCCTGCGCCATCGCGGACGAGCTTAGCACAATCGGCATCACGTGCATGGGGTTAACCACGGATTGCTTCACTTGCCTGCCGCCACCCCCTTCGAGAGCGGAACAGCGGCGGCTTGTGAACACCATTTATTCCATAATGGATAAGGTCGCTGAAGGCCCGTTGCCTGCCCGATGAGCGAAGAGCGGTGTCATCGCGGCATTGGGAGTTCCAAAAGTGGCGGCAGTAGTAAACGCCTGCTTCGCCCGCACGCTGAAACCGGCCAGAGACTTGCTACGATGCGGAGGACGTCGGCAAAAGGCCAACCTTTCGCCCGAGCAGGAGCGTTGCCGTTCTTAGTGACGGCGCCTGATGAACTTCGCGCGTGCCGCCCGACTGGCCTCCTCGATCGAGGCGAAGATCGCCAGATCGAGAGACTTGAAAGCAAGCCCGGCTGCGAAGAAGCGGAAGCCGCCTTCGGTGGAGACGACGATGCCGGCGGTAACCTCGCCGACTTCGATGACATGGGTAGTGCTTGACATGACGAAGACCTCCTGCGGCCAGCGCAAGGCTGGCCGTGACGCGATGTATCGTGGAAGGAATGAGAGAGTTTCGTCAGCGGCAACAGTGAGCGCTGATGCGACCCCGGCACGTTGTCCGATGCAGGACAGAGTTCGGCAAAGAAACAATCATGACCGCAATCCTTCGATCGGATCACGAGGCGCAGGACACGCGTCGTGACGCTTTAGCGTTTGGTTTCGCGGCGCAAGCTGGCACTTCAAATCACCGCGGCTGCTGGCGGCCAAGTGCACCTCCAGCAACCGTTACAGTGTCGCTGGGGACAAGCGTGGCGTCAATTGGCATGTTCTTTTTTTAGAACGCGCTGATAGAGAAAATAATCCCCCACCTGCCCGCAACGAGAGAAATTTCACGTCGCGGCGAACCCTCTTATGGCGTGCGAGCCTTCGAGCCTTCGCTCTACGACCGGTAGTCGAACCGCAGCCGTTCTTTTATCCGAACCCAATCCTTGACTCGGATATGGGAACGTTGTTTCTTGACGCGGCACCCGTATCGGCAGCGCAGATACGACGGCCCTCAAGCACTTCCCGCTTGGGCTTCTCCGCTCATCCGCGCGAGGGCTCCAGGAGGGATCTGACCGAGGGCAGGATAGTTCCATCTCGCCTCAAGCGATTAACATCGACGAGAGCTTAAACCATCGGAGAAATGACATGGTGGGGTTTGGTTCAGCAGCTGTCTCGACACGAATGGCAGGCCTTGCATTGTGCCTGTCGTCCGCGTTCTTCTGCGCTCCAGGAGTCGCTGCGGCCCAGGACAAGCCCCAGGCGGGCGGTACATTGCGTGTCGTGACCTACGAACCGCTTTGCCTGGATCAGATAGAAGGCACCTCGCGCAATACCCAGACTGCCCTCCAGAGCATTTACGACCGCCTCGTCTCTGAGAGCCTCGACGGCAAGTTCCATTCCTGGCTCGCAAGCGAATGGGCCATCTCTGAAGATCAGCTGACCTACGCGTTCACGATCCGCGATGGCGTCACCTTCCACGACGGAACTCCCCTGAATGCGGAGGCTGTGCGGTTCAACCTGCAGCGCTGGCTCGATGTGAAGAAAGCCGGCAGTGCTCCGGTCGAGTCGATCTCAAGCAAGGATAATGTCGTTACCGTCAAGTTGCGCACGGCTTATAGCCCGTTCCTGCACGATCTGAGCGAACCTACGCTCGGCTTCATCTCACCGGCATCCATCCAGAAATACAGCAAGGAAGAGCGTTGTGCCGGCGGGCCGGGCGTTACGGCCGGATCCGGTCCGTTCAAGGTGGCGTCCCGCACGCCGGGGCGTGACCTCGTTTTGGAGCGGAACGACAATTACAACTGGGCGCCCGCAGACGCGGCGCATCAGGGGAAGGCTTATCTCGATCGCGTCGAGTTGCGCTTCCTGAAAGAGGATTCGGTTCGCGTCGGCGCAGTGGAATCGAACCAGGCCGATATCGCGACAGGCGTGCCGGCGATCTCGGTCGAGGACATCAAGTCCAAGACCCATCTGAAGCTTCTCCAGACGCAACAGCCGGGCATTCCGTGGTCATTCTGGCTCAATCAGTCGAAATCCCCCCTCGATGACGTCAGGGTTCGAGAAGCCCTGCGTGTGGGTGCCGACTATGCCGGCCTCATCGACGCGGTTTTTCTCGGGACGGCGACTCCGGCCTATGCCGCCCTCACGCCTGCAGTTGCCCTCGGTCACGATCCCTCCCTCGAGAAATCGTGGACGTTCGACGAGAAGAAGGCGAAAGCGCTTCTCGACGAGGCCGGCTGGTCGAAGACGGACAGCCAGGGCTTCCGCGTCAAAGACGGCAAGCGGCTCACCCTGCGCGGAATCTCGGCAACCCCGTGGAGCAACCAGCAGCGCGATCTCTACGCCCAGGGACTGAAGGCCGCCTTCGCCGCCATCGGCGTGGACTATGTCCGCGATGTCATCGATTTCGGCTCGGCCGATGCCCGCTTCAAGGCCAATGACTATGACATCGTCGACACGTCCCAGGCGGCGGGCGAACCTAACCTGCTCTATGGAGCGTTCTATTCCACCGAGACATGGGACAAGAACACGAACTGGGGCTTCGTCAAGGACAAGGATCTCGACGGCGCCCTCGCGGATGGTCTTGCGACCACGGACCGCGAGAAGCGCATCGCCGCCTATACGGCCGCGCAAAAGATCATCGCCGAGAAGGTCTATCTGATCCCGATCGCGAACCCGACCGTTCTTCTGGCGGTGAACAAGAAGGTACAGGGCGTGACCTTCGGAACCTCGGGCCAGATTGGCTCCTATTACGACGTGTGGCTGTCGAAGTAAGGGAAGCCGCTTGCACATCGCAAGAGAACTTTTGATACGCATCTTCGCCGGAGCAGCAGTCCTTTGGGCTGCTGCTTCATTGGCATTTGCCATTCTTCAGCTGTTTCCCAGCGATCCGGTCCAAGTCATCTATGGTGCGGATTCATCCGTCACTCCGGAACTGCGCGCCGCCATCCGCGCCGATTTCGGCCTAGACCGGCCCGTCTGGGAGCAGTACCAGCATTTCCTGGCGAGGATCGTGCAGGGGGATCTCGGAACATCCTACCAGCAGCGCCGGAGCGTGATCTCGATCATCGGCAGCGAACTCGGATCCACATTGACGCTGGCTTCCCTATCCGTCCTGCTCGCCATCGTCATGGCCTGCCTCGCTTCGCTTGTCACATCGGGCCGAAGGACATGGCTTCGCAAGGCGCTGTCCTCGATCGAACTTCTGAGCGTCTCGACCCCGGCCTTCTGGATCGGCATCCTTCTTCTCACCTTCTTCTCGTTCAAATGGCAGCTCTTCCCCGTCGTCGCCGACGAGGGCTGGCGCTCCCTCGTCCTGCCGGTCGCGACCCTGGCCCTTGCCGTGTTCGGAAGCCTGAGCCAGGTCATGCGGGAGGAGATGGACCTTGCCCTCGAACAGCCCTTCATCCTGACGGCGCGGACCCGGGGATTATCCGAATGGGCTGTTCGCTGGCGGCACGCCCTCGGCCATACCCTGATCCCATGCATCACGATCAGCACCGAGACGTTCGGCGGCCTTCTCGCCGGCTCCATCATCACGGAGCAGGTCTTCGGCCGCCCTGGCCTCGGGCGCATCACGCTGGAGGCAATCAACAATCATGACATTCCCGTCGTCATGGGGATCGTTCTCCTCGTCGCCTTCGTGTTCGTGACGCTCAACATCGTCGCCGACCTTCTCTACCGTCTGGCCGACCCCCGATTACGTGTCTCCGCCGCATGACCGATCTCACGCCAAACCTAGCCGATCCCGCCCGCATGCGAGCCGGGTCAGTATTCTTCATGCGGCTGCGACGCGTCCCGTTTGGCGTCGCGCTTGCCGCGACCGTCCTGGTCTTCCTCGCCCTCTGCGCGGTTGCACCGGGGATCGTCGCACCGAAGGATCCCTACAAGATCAGCCTGCTCCACACATTGCGTCCGCCCTCCCTCGAGTTTCCTTTCGGAACGGACCAGCTCGGACGCGATATCTTTTCGCGTGTCGTACATGGCGCCAGCTACTCCCTGACCATCGGACTCGGTGCAACGTTCATCGCCGTCACCATCGGCCTGGCCGTCGGACTCGTTGCCGGCAGCGCCGGCGGGGCTGTCGACCTCGCGTTCATGCGGGTGATCGACGTGCTGCTCGCCTTCCCGGCCCTCTTCATGTCCATGGCGGTTGTGGCGCTGCTCGGGACCGGGAGCGTCAATGTTCTCATCGCTATCGCGATCGCCGAAATCCCCCGCTATGCGCGGATCGTCCGGTCTCAAGTGTTGGTCGTGCGTACATCCGGTTATGTCGAGGCTGCCCGCATTCTGGGACAAAGACGGTGGCGCACCCTGATGCGGCACGTTCTTCCCAACACCATCGGCCCGCTGATCGTTCTTTCGACGCTCGGAATCGGTAGCGCCATCCTGTCCTCCGCGGCCCTCAGTTATCTCGGCCTTGGTCCTAAGCCCCCAACTCCGGAATGGGGCCTCATGCTGGCAGAGGGACAAGGCTATTTACGCAGAGCGTGGTGGATCGGCGTCTTTCCGGGCATGTTCGCAACGCTGACCGTCATCTCGACGACGGTGCTCGGCCGCTACCTGAAGGCCCTTTCGGACGGCAGGGCCTGAACCATGTCTCTCCTGAGCGTCGAAAACCTGAGCGTCACCTTTCCCGGCACGGCTGCAGTCCAAGGACTGAGTTTCTCCGTCGAGGCGGGCCAGTGCGTGGCGATCGTCGGCGAATCCGGATCAGGCAAGTCGGTTACGGCCCGCGCGCTCGTAGGCCTCGCCGGGGACAATGCCGCCGTCTCGGCACAACGCCTCCACCTCGTTGGAAAGGATCTGCTGCATCTCTCGCCAGGGCAATGGCGCGGCATCCGTGGCCGCCACATCGGATTCGTTCTGCAGGATGCCCTCGTCTCCCTCGATCCGCTCAAGACGATCGGATCTGAGATCGCCGAGGCCTTGACCGAGCATGCCGACATGCCGTGCCAGGACGTCAGGAGGAAGGTTCTCGACTTGCTCACCTCGGTCGGCATCCCGAATCCGGAAGAGCGGATCGGCCAATTCGCTCACCAGCTTTCGGGCGGCCTGCGTCAGCGCGCCCTGATTGCCTCGGCGATTGCCGCCAATCCGGCCCTCTTGATTGCCGATGAGCCGACGACGGCGCTCGACGTGATCGTGCAGGCACAGATCCTTGCACTCCTGCGCGAGATGAAGGCGAAGGGGACAGGCATCATTCTCATCTCGCACGATCTCGCCGTGGTGGCATCCCTTGCCGACCACATCGTCGTCCTGAAGGATGGAGTCGTGGTGGAGGCCGGCCCGCCAAGTCAGGTGCTTTCACGTCCGCAGGCGGCCTATACCCGCGCCCTGCTGGCGGCAATTCCCTCCGTCGAGACAAAAGGGCAGCGGCTCACGTTCGGCTCAGGGACGCCCGATGTGCCTGCAGCCCGGACGCCGCAGGATGGTGGGATAGCCCTCGAGGCGAGATCTCTCACAAAATCGCTAGGCGAGCGGCTGGTCGTCGACAAGGTGGACGTCAGGCTTGTTGCGGGGGAAACCCTCGGCCTCGTCGGCGCCTCCGGCAGCGGCAAGACAACGCTCGCCCGCCTGCTTCTGGCGCTGCAGCAGCCGGACCAGGGCGAGGTGCTCTTCGATGGTGGTCCCTGGTCGCATCTGTCCGAGAAGCAGAGGCGCCCACATCGACCGCGGCTCCAGCTCGTCTCGCAGGATCCTCTGGGTTCGTTCGATCCACGCTACAGGGTCATCGACATCCTTGCCGAGGCGCTGGAAATCATCGGCCTGCCAAAACGGGAATGGACAAGGCGCGCAACCGAACTCATTCGGTCCGTGGGACTGAGCGATTCCCATCTCCTGCGGCGACCACGGCAATTGTCCGGCGGCCAGAGGCAGCGCGTCGCCATCGCCCGCGCCTTGGCGATGAAGCCGGACATCCTGATCTGCGACGAGCCCGTCTCGGCCCTCGACGTTTCGACGCAAGCCCAGGTTCTCGATCTTCTCGAGGATCTGAAGCGCCAGTTCGGCCTCACCATCCTGTTCATCTCGCACGACCTCGGCGTCGTGCATCATGTCAGCGATCGCGTGATGGTGATGCATGCCGGCAGGATCGTCGAGGAGGGTCCCGTCGGCGACGTTTTTGCGCGTCCACGTGATGCCTACACCCGAGAACTTCTCGCCGCGCTGCCACGCATCCCGTTTTCCAGCATAGCCTCAAAGGCGAAAGGATACCCTCATGACCATATCCTCGACAGCTCAGTACATATTGGCGCTTGAGGATTGGCACGCCGGCAGAATAGCCACCCTGACTAAGCCGGACGGCTGGCTGAGCGTCAGCGGGCTCGAATGGGTCCGCCCTGGGATATCGCGCTTCGGCTCCGCTCCTGACAACGATATCGTCATTGCCAATATTCCAGCCTTCGCAGGTACGATCGCTCATGGCGACGATGGGATTGTTCATGTGCAGCTTGACCCATCTGCGAATGGGACCGTCGACGGCCGAACGATTGTGGAAGCCCAACTGCACGATGATCCGGTCGCACCGACGTTGGTGGCTTTCGGCAACGTCTCGTTTCATCTGATTGAACGCGATGGCCGCAGGGCCTTGCGCATACGGGACAGCGAAAGCCTGAATCGACGGAGCTTTTCAGATATTCCTCGGTATCCGGTCGACGTGTCCTGGCGCATCGTTGCCGACTGGGTTCAGCTTGCACAGCCTCGTCCGTTCGAGATCGACAGCGTCATTGGAACATCGAGCACGATTCTCGTGACTCACAAGGCCATATTTTCGCGCGACAATGTCCGGTACGAGCTCTGGCCGACGCACGGTACGAAGGAGGCGCCGATGTTCGTGCTGCGTGATGGCACATCCGGCTCTCAAACCTACGGTGCGGGCCGGTTTCTGGTCGGGGAGGTTCAAGGCTCTCGCATCGTCCTGGACTTCAACAAGGCAATCAACCCGCCCTGCGCCTTCACGTCCTTCGCGACCTGTCCCCTCCCGCCGGCCGAGAACAGGCTGCCGCAGCGGATCGAGGCAGGAGAGAAGCTTCCGTCATTCGACATGCCCGATCGCCACCGAGCTGAAGCGGCGATGCCGCATAAATCCAGTCAAGCAGTTGAGCACGAGGGTGCTCGCAGTGGGCCGGCCATCCAGTAACACGGTCAGGCTGGTCCAAATGATCAGCGCGACATCGTTGACTGGATCGTAGCCCATGAACGGCTTGTAGTCCGGCATTTCATCGCCGCGGAAATATACACGCTTCGGCCCAAAGGTAATTGCGATATCCCAAAATCTCGTCTCTATCCCGCAGGCTTTCCTGGATCCTGCGGTTCAGGATCGTCGCGCCATTGGCGCTTCTTCAATCTGGATTGAAGCAAGCGACTTGGTGGCCCTGTTCCAAAGGGGCCAACGAGGGAGTTTCAGCGCGGCAGCGCTCGTTACCTTGCAGGCAGCGCGTTGGAACGGACAGCCCTGCAACGGCGCATAGGCACCCGGAACCTCTCCCGGAACCGGAGGCTCGATCTGGCCCTTGCGCTTCCGGATGTTCGGCACAGCTGAAAGGAGAGCACGCGTATAGGGATGGCGCGGGCGTGCAAATAACGATGCTCGGGTACCGACTTCAACGATCCTTCCGAAATACATCACTGCAACTCGGTCGGCCAGGAATTCGACGGCTGCCAGGTCGTGACTGATGAACAGATAGGATACGTGAAGATCGTCCCGCAGGTCCGCGAGAAGGTTCAGCACCTGCGCTTGAATTGAGACGTCGAGAGCAGAAACCGGTTCATCACAAATGACCAGCTTCGGATCGGAGGCCAGCGCCCGTGCGATTCCGATACGCTGACGCTGCCCTCCCGAGAACTCATGCGGGTAGCGCAGGGCGGCGCTCGAAGGCAGGCCCACGCGATCGAGCAATTCTCCGACCCGGTCCGAAGTCTCCCTGCGGGCGCCGAGTCGATGCACTTTGATCGGGTCCGCGATGATGTCACCAACGCGCTGGCGCGGGTTGAGCGAGCCAAACGGATCCTGAAAGATCATCTGAATCGCGCCGCGATAAGGAAGCCGCTTCGTTCGACTACCCGCTGGAGCGGTTTGACCGCGTCGTTCTCTCCGAGGTGCTGATCCGGGCAGGCCTCACGCTGGTCAGGGAAGCCCCGGTGGCTCGCAGGCGTCGGCCGATCTGGCGGGCAGGTCAAATCCGCGATGGCCTCATGGTCGCCATGCTGGCTTACTGCCCCATCCGGCTGAAGAAACTCTCGGCGCTCGAACTCGGCCGCAGCTTTGTGCGCGAGCAGGATCGCTGGGGTATCACGTTGCCGGGCGCAGAGGTCAAGAATGGACGGGCTGATCTCCGCCTCATCCGATCTCGTCTCAATCCCGCGATCGGCCTGTATCTCACCTGGGCAAGACCACGGCTGATGCGGCATACCGACGAGTTCATGATCGGGGATGAACAAAGCAGGTTGCTTACTGGTCCACTTTGGGTCGGACAGTATGACGAGGCACTCAGCTATGGCAGTGTCGAACGAAGGATTATGGAGACCACCCGGTCCGTAATCGGACGGGCTCTCAGCCCACACGACTTCCGGCGGAGCGGGGCCTTCACCGCGCGGTATCGAGCCGGATCCGAGCCGCACCTGGCGAGCGGCTTGTTACAGCACTAGGACAAGGAACTCGTCGACGAGAATTACAATCTTGCCAGCAGCCTGGAAGTTGCTGACCTGTTTGGCGGGTGGATCGAGGAAATCGCAAGATCTTGATGTAGACAAACGCAGGGGAGATCCCCAGCCCTTCTGGATGTCTGCTTCAAGCCTCTAACCTGACCAGGGCCTTTGGTCCCAGATGTGCCATGAGACGACCACGGCGGCTCGGCCTGAGCGCGTCGGCTTCTGCACCGTAACCATGGACGACTGGAAAGGGTGCGATGGCCTGTTCATGTCTTGTACGAAGTCAGGGAACAGCAACCTTGATCGGCTAAGATCAGTGGAGGTCAGGTGGTGACGGGTTTCGCCCACTCCGTCCCAGACGTTGCGGGGTCATACCGATTGTCGAAGCTCCATTGGGGTAGCTCCAAGATTTATTTTCATATAACATGAGATTTTCTCATTTTGCATAGCGGTAAGTCATGGAGCGTCTAAGCCGTCTTCCGTCCCTTACGGGACTACGTAGCTTCGAAGCTGCAGCCCGCCTCAAAAGCATGACGCGTGCTGCCGCAGAACTCGAGGTCACCCAGGGGGCCGTAAGTCGATCCATCCGCGCGCTTCAGGCGGAACTCGGCTTCCCCCTCCTGGCCAAATCGAAGCCGAGCCTGCTGTTGACGCCGCTGGGCGAGGTTGTTTTTGGCGAGCTCAATTATTCTTTTGAGCGAATCAAGAAAGTATTGGATCGCGTGAGGCACGATGAGCAGGCCCGGACTCTTCGTATTGACGTGTTGCCGACCTTCGGACTGAGACTTCTGATCCCGCGTTTGCCCGAGTTCAAAAAAGAATACCCTGATTTGCAGCTAGATGTCGTTGTTGGAGAAGGTCCTATCAACTTCGATGACGGCAACGTCGATGTTGGCATTCGATACGGAAAAGGGGATTGGCCACGGACTAAATCTTACAGGATCCTAGAAGAAGAGCTCATCGTGGTCTGCTCTCCTGCTCTTCTGAAAAATGGCGAAATCGACCCGTCGCAAGTGCGCGCAGATCAGTTGATCCGCCATACAACGCGCCTTGAAGCTTGGGGAGAATGGTTCGAAAGTCTCCATCTGGCGCCTCGTCAGGCCGCCGGCCTTGGCTTTGAGCACTTCTTTCTGGTGATTGAGGCCGCCGTCGTGGGGATCGGATACGCCTTGCTGCCGCGGTTTCTCATTCGCGAAGAGTTGGCTGACGGCAGACTCGTCGTGGCATCATCGCATACCCTCCGCCGTGAGAAGGGATACTTCCTTATATGCAGTCCGGACCAGCAGCACGATCCGCGAGTCGTAGGCTTTCGTCGGTGGTTGCATCAGCAGCTTCGTAACGAGCCGTTTTGATGCCTTCTATCCCCGCGCATGCTGCTTAAGGTCTAGGCACTGGCTCCCTTGTGTTGTGAATACACCTCATGTTAGCTCTTGCCCTTAGGTCAAGCTGCATGAGCCGGGAGGATCCGACCGTGTGCTTGACGGTCTCTTGCATCAGGCCCACGCCCTTCATGACGTCTCCATCGCCCTACGTCGCCTTCATCACGTCGCCCCTAGAGTATGAATATGTTGAGCGCATCCGCGAGGCAGCTCCCGAGGGTGTAGAGATTCTCTATCAGCCCGATCTCCTCCCTCAGACCCGCTACATCGCTGACCACAAAGGCCGGGACGGATTCGCCCGCACGCCGGCGCAGGACCGCCGCTGGCGCGACGCCCTGGCCCGGGCCACGATCCTCTGGGATTTTCCCTCCGGCCCGGAGGGGACGCGGGGCCTTGCGCTCGCACCTCAAGTCAAATGGGTGCAGACCACAAGTTCCGGCGTCGGGCAGGCCGTGGCCAATATGGGGCTGGCCGACAGCGACGTGATCGTCACGACCGCTCGTGGCGTCCATGCCGATGCTCTCGCGGAGTTTGCGCTCTTCATCATGCTGGCCCATGTGAAGGACCTGCCGCGCCTCCAGCGCGACCAGCAGGCCCACCGCTGGGAACGCTACTGCTGCGGCGAATTGTCGGGGAAATCGCTGACGATCATCGGGGCGGGTCAGGTCGGTGCACGCGTCGCCTGCTTGGCGCGCGCCTTCAACATGCGGGTCAACGCCGTCGTCAACCGCCCCTCCCCTGAGCGGCGCACCGAGCTGTTCGCCGACGAGGTTTATGGGCAGGCGGACCTGAAGAGTGCCGTGAAGGATGCGGACTACATCGTGCTGGCAACGCCCCATACGCCGCAAACCGAGCGGATGATCGATGGGGAGATTTGGGCGGCCACCAAGCGCGGCGTCGTGTTCGTCAACATCGCCCGGGGTCAGGTGGTCGACGAGCCGGCCATGATCGAAGCACTCGGCAGCGGCCATATCGGATTGGCAGGCCTAGATGTCGCCGCGACGGAGCCGTTGCCACCGGGTTCGCCGCTCTGGTCCATGCCGAATGTGATCATCAGCCCGCATTCGGCCAGCACGGCGCCGAGCGAGAACGGCAAGATCACGGACATCTTCATCCGGAACCTGAATCACTATGTCCGCGGCGAGACCGACCAGATGATCAACGTGCTCGACAAGGCGCGCATGTACTGAAGTAAAACCCTGGGGCGGTGGACGATTTCAGAGGATCGTCCACCGCCCCGAAGCTGAACCAGCGGAACGACGAAGAAAACCAGAGGAGCCCCAAACATGAAGTCCTATGCGAAGATGGCGACGGCAGCGACGCTGGCCGCATCGACCCTTCTGCCCATGTCCGTCCGGGGCGAGGATGCCAAACCGCAGATGGGCGGCGAACTCGTCGTGACCGGCCAGCTCGACAAGACCATGTTCCCGGGACGGAACACGGATGCGGGCGGCATGGATGTCTACCTCAACGCCTGCGAAAATCTGGTGGAGATGGCGGCGGACCGCACCATCAAGCCGGTTCTCGCCAAGAGCTGGACGATGTCCGACGACCTCAAGACCGTCACGTTCCATCTCAACGAAGGCATCCAGTTCCATGATGGCACACCCTTCAACGCGGAGGCGGTGGCCTTCGTGTTCAATGAGGCACTCGCCAAGAAGTTTCTCTATGTCAGCCTGCTCGAGGGACTCGAGAAAGTTGTGGCGGACAGCGAATATCAAGTGTCCTTCAAGCTCTCGAAGCCCTCGGCGGCCCTGATCCCTAACCTGGCCTACCGCACCATGTGCATCTTCAGCCCGGCCGCCTACAAGGCTACCGGCGAGGAAGGGCTCGGCAGCAAGATCGTCGGCACAGGCCCCTTCGTGATGTCTGAATTCGCGAAGGGCGAGTATGTGCTCTTCAAGCGCAACGACAAGTATTGGCAGAAGGGCAAGCCCTATCTCGACAGCATCCGCATTCTGTTCGTGCCCGAGGTGACCACCCGCGTGGCCATGCTGGAGAGCGGCGACGTGGACCGCGCGCAGGGTGTTCCCGACTTCGACATCCCCCGCCTATCCGGCGAGGACACCCTGAAGGTTGCGACGATCCCGAGCCTGCAGCAGAACTACGTGGTCATCAACAACCTGAAGAAGCCCCTGGACGACGCCCGCGTCCGGCAGGCCTTGAACTACGCCATCGACAAAGCTGGCATCGTGAAGTCGGTCTTCGCCGGAACCGGTGCGACGCTGTCACAGGCTCCGACCCTAACGCCGGGCGTGTTCGGCTTCACCGACATGCGCGAGCCGGGCAAGGACACGATCTTCGCTTACGACCTGGATAAGGCGAAGGACCTGCTCAAGCAGGCAGGCTACGATGACCGCAACGGCGACAAGGTCCTGGAGAACGCGCAGGGCGAGCCCCTTTCCCTAAAGCTCTGGACCCGCAAGGCCGGCAAGGGTGAGTACCAGATCGCGCAGCTCGTTCAGACCTTCTTGGAAAAGCTCGGCATCAAGACCGAGCTGACCGTACTCGAGAGCGCCACCTTCAGCGCGTCCCTGTCACTCGGGCCGCAGGAGGCCAAGTACGACCTTGCCCTGCTGGCCTGGACCATCCCGACGGCGGATCCCGACGAGCCGATGATGTACATGACGCACACGAAGGCGTGGAAACCTGCGGGCGCCAACCGGATGTTCTTCTCGAACCCGGAAACGGACCGCTTGGCCGAGGCTGCCCATGCAGAGCCGGATACTAAGAAGCGGGCCGAGTACGTGCGTCAGTGGATGGCCGAGCTGCTCAAGCAGGCCCCCGTCATCTATCTGCCGACTGTCAATCTCACGGAGGCGTACCGGACCTACGTCCACGGTGCGAAGTATCTGCCGGCGGGCACCTATGACGCGACCCAAGCCTGGATCGACAAGGCCGCCAAGGAGGAGCAGGGCATCTCCCGGTAGTTGCCTGGAGGCGGCGGGGCTTGAAAGCCCGGCCGCCCTGCAGGCCACACGCGATCGGAAGCGCCCGACGTCCTCATGCTGAAACTCATCCTCGCCCGGCTGGTCTTTATGGCGGCGGCAGGCCTCCTCCTGCTGACCTTCCTGTTCGGCCTGTTCCATGCCATCCCGGGCGATCCCGCGCGCCTGATCGCGGGCGACAGCGCGCCCGAGGCTCTTGTGCAGAGCATCCGTCAGGCCTACGGCCTCGATCAGCCGCTTATGACGCAATACACAACCTATATGGGGAGGGTCCTACACGGTGATTTCGGGCTGTCGAACTTCTCGCGTCAGCCCGTGCTGAAGATCGTCATGCCACGCCTTCTCAACACCGCCAAGCTGGCCGGATGGTCCATGCTGCTCGCCATGAGCCTCAGCCTCCTGCTCGGATCGCTCTCAGCCATGTACTGGGACAGGCCTCTCGATCGCGGCATCACGGCATTTTCGCTGGCGGGAATCTGCACCCCGATCTTCGTCACCGGCATTCTGGGCCTGTACTTCTTCGGCGTTCATCTACGCTGGCTGCCCATCGGGGGCATGACCTCATGGAAGCACTACATTTTGCCCGTTCTGACGCTCGGGCTGGCGCAGGCTGCCGGCTTCACGCGCATGGTGCGGGCCTGCATGATCGACGCGCTGGGCCGGGACTTCATTACCACCGCCCGCGCCAAGGGCGTGCCGGAGCGGGTCATCGTGTTCAAGCATGGGCTGCGCAACGCATTGCTGCCAATCATTACGTTCTTCGGCCTCGGGCTCGGCCATATGCTGGGCGGCGCCGCGGTGGCGGAATCGATCTTCAACTGGCCGGGGCTCGGCCGCCTGATGGTGGATTCGATCCTGACCCGCGACCTGCCTTTGACCCAGGGCTGCATCTTCTTCTTCGCAATGGTCTTCATCCTGGTGAACCTCGTCGTCGACCTGCTCTATCGCTGGGCCGATCCCAGGATCGCCCATGATTGACGACCCGCACCGGAGCCGCTGAGCATGGATATACTCAGGCGTTATGCCCGCGACAGGGTCGGGCTCTTTTTCGGAATCGTTCTGCTGGCGTTCTATGTGATTGCTCTCACGGCCAATTGGATCACACCCTCCGACCCATTCGAGACGAACCTCGCCGAAGGTCTACAGCCGCCATCCGCCGCCCATTGGTTCGGCACGGACCAGTTCGGGCGCGACACCTTCTCCCGCGTCATCCTCGCCACACAGGTCACGGCCAGGATCACGACGATCTCCCTCTTGTTCTCGCTCCTGATCGGCGTCCCGATCGGGATGGTGGTCGGCTATATCGGCGGCCTTGCGGACGCAGTCGTCATGCGCCTGACGGACATGCTTCTGATCTTTCCGACCATCATGATCGCGATCATCATCGTGGTGGTGGTCGGTCCGTCCCAGAGCGGCGTCGTCATTGCCCTTGGTTTATCCCAGTTGCCGAACTTCATCCGCATCGCCCGCAGCGCTGCCCTTTCAGTTAGACAGGAGCTCTACGTGGAGGCAGCGGTGGCCGCGGGGGCCAGCTGGCCGGACATCCTGTTGCGGCATGTGTTGCACAACATTTCCGGGCCAATCATCGTGAAATCCACCCTCGCACTTCCGGGCTTCGTCCTGGGAGCCTCGTCCCTCAGCTACCTCGGTCTCGGCGTTCAGCCACCCACACCCGAATGGGGTCAAATGCTCCATGAGGCCAAGGATTTCCTGACGAGCGCGCCCTACCTGATCATCGGTCCTGCCATCGCGCTCTCGCTCTTCGTTTTGTCGGCCAACATGGCTGGCGACAGCTTGAACGAGACCCTTGATCCGAAGCTCAAGGGCCGCCGCGTCAAGCGCATCCTTCCCCGTCTGGCCGGCAGGATCGCATGAGCGTAACGAACCTCCTCGACATCAGGGACCTGCAGGTCCACTTCATGACGGAAGCGGGCGTCGCGCGGGCGGTCGACGGAGTCGACTTGTCCATCGCGGCGGGGGAAACGCTGGCCGTGGTGGGCGAGAGCGGCTGCGGCAAATCCGTCACCTCGCGCGCCATCATGGGCCTGATCCAGCCCCCCGGTTGGATCGAGGGCGGCGAGATCCTGTTTGCCGGCCGGAAAGGACCTGTCGACCTGTCGCGCCTTCCTCCGAATGGGCGGCAGATCAATGCCATCCGCGGCACGGAGATCACCATGATCTTCCAGGAGCCGATGACCGCTCTGAACCCGGTGCTGAAAATCGGCGCGCAGATCATGGAGCCGCTCCTGCTTCATGAGAAGATCTCCAAGGCTGAGGCCAAGGAGCGGGCCATCGCGAGCCTTGCGGCGGTGGGGATCGCCTCGCCCCGGCAGCGCTTCGAAGAATATCCTCACAACCTGTCGGGCGGCATGCGGCAGCGCGCCATGATCGCCATGGCACTCGTCTGCAATCCCTCGCTGCTCATCGCGGACGAACCCACGACGGCCCTCGACGTGACAATCCAGGCCCAGGTGCTCGACCTGATGAAGGATCTGCGCCGTGATTTCGCCGGCGCGATCATGTTCATCACCCACGATCTCGGGGTTGTAGCAGCCATGGCCGACCATGTGGTGGTGATGTATCGCGGTAAGATTGTAGAGAGTGCCACCGTCCACGCGCTCTACCGGCACCCGCTCCATCCCTACACACAGGGCCTTCTCCGATCCGTGCCGTCCATCACGGGGCGCGGCGCGAAGCGGCTGGCGACCATCGAGGGATCGGTTCCGCGGCCAACCGAGCGCATCCGCGGATGCGCCTTCGCGCCCCGCTGTCCGCACGCCATGCCGATCTGCCGCCAGGAGGTCCCCGCGCTGGCAGAGGTGGAGGGCCACCACCGGGCTGCGTGCTTCCTTCACCATACGGTCGTCGAGGAGCGCGCCCATGCAGCCTGACGACGTTCTTCTGCAGGTCAAAGGCCTGCGCAAGCATTTTCCGATCCGGAAGGGTCTATTCCGCCGGGGCGGCGGCACGGTCAAGGCCGTCGACGGCGTCGATCTCACAATCAAGAAAGGCGAAACCATCAGCCTCGTGGGCGAAAGCGGCTGCGGCAAGAGCACCACCGGCCGCTCGATCCTGCGGCTGATCGAGCCAACCGAGGGCGAGGTCCTGTTTCGCAGCCGGGTTTTCAACGGGGGCTCGTCGGAGACGCTCGTCGACGTGGCATCCCTGCCGGCCTCGAAGGTCAAGCAGTTGCGCCGGGAAATGCAGATCATCTTCCAGGACCCCTATTCCTCCCTCGACCCCCGCATGAATGTGGCCGATATCGTGGCGGAGCCGCTTCGAGTCCAGGGCGTGATGGGCCGGGCCGAGCGCCGGGATCGGGTCATTCACCTGCTGGAGGCGGTGGGTCTTGGCGGGGATCATGCCCAGCGGTTTCCGCACGAATTCTCTGGCGGCCAGCGGCAGCGGATCGGGATTGCGCGGGCGCTTGCCCTCAACCCGCGCTTCATTGTGGCCGACGAGCCGGTCTCGGCCCTCGATGTCTCCATCCAGGCCCAGGTGGTCAACCTTCTGCAGGACCTCCAGGCGGATTTCGGTCTGACCTATCTGTTCATCGCCCACGATCTCTCCGTGGTCCGCCACATCAGCAATCGCGTGGCCGTGATGTATCTTGGGCGAATCGTGGAAATCGGCGACAGCGAGGCCTTGTTCTCCCGGCCCCGGCATCCCTATACGGAAGCCCTTCTCTCGGCGGTTCCGGTTCCGGATCCTGGCGCGGCTCGAACGCGGATCCGACTTCGCGGCGACGTGCCGAGCCCGAGCGCCCCGCCAGCGGGCTGTCCCTTCCATCCCCGCTGCGCCTATGCGATTGCCCGATGCCGCGAGGAGGTGCCCGTCCTCCGGGAGGCGGGGCCCAGACAGCAGGCGAGTTGCCATCGAATCGAAGAGTTGACGCTAGCGGGGGTCGACGCTCCATAGGCCGGCGCGAAGAACCGGGGCAGACCCGAAAGAACAATCGAATATTATCGAGGAGACATCAGGTGAAACTCACGGCACAGGAAACCGGCGTTTACGCTATTGCGCCGACCCCCTTCCTCCCCGACGGTCAGGTCGACACCAGGTCCATCGACCGCATGACGGACTTTTACGGGGAGGCCGGCTGCCGAGGTATCACGGCCTTGGGCATCATGGGCGAGGCCCATAAGCTCGAGACGGAGGAATCCTTCGATATCGCAGCGCGGATCATCAAGCGGTTCTCCGGACCTGTCGTCATCGGGGTTTCGGCGCCGGGATTTGCGGCCATGCGCAAGCTGGCCCAATTCGCCATGGATCGAGGGGCCGCCGGCGTCATGATCGCGCCCACGCCGAGTCTGCGTACGGACGACCAGATCGTCTCCTATTTCCGTCAAGCCGTCGAGGCCATCGGCACCGATATTCCCTGGGTCCTTCAAGATTATCCGCTGACGCTGAGCGTCATCATGACCCCCGCGGTCATCCAGAGGATCGTCGCGGACAATCCCTCATGCGTCATGCTCAAGCACGAGGATTGGCCGGGTTTGGAGAAGATCTCGACGCTACGGGATCTTCAGGTCAAGGGTGCCCTGAAGCCGCTCTCAATTCTGTGCGGCAATGGCGGCCTCTTCCTCGACATGGAGATGCATCGGGGCGCCGATGGCGCCATGACGGGATATGCTTTCATTGACGCCCTCGTTGAGATCGTCTCCCTGTTCGCCGAGGGTAAGACCGATGCGGCGCACGATCTCTTCGACGCCCATCTGCCTTTCCTGCGCTACGAGCAGCAGCAGGGCATCGGTCTCGCCATCCGCAAATACGTGATGATGCGCCGGGGCATCCTGACCTCGGACACCCAGCGCAAGCCCGGTCCGTCCCTGACCGCCAAGGCCCGCGCGGACATATCCTTCCTGCTCGATCGGATGGCCCGCCTCGACCGCCGGGCAGCCCTCATGGCCGCCGAATACGCAGCCTGACTATTTGTGGCCTCACGACTCGACCCAAAAGCGGACTACAGCGATGTTTCTGACAAAAGCCAGAATCATCGAAGTCCGGATTGGGTTATATTTTCACGTTCCGGCTGCTCAATGAACGTCGGCATTACTCCGCTGAAGCGGACCAGGCTCTTTGGTCCGGGGAATACCAGGAGCCGACCTTCCTCTGCATGGGCCATGGGTATCGGTCGGGCTGGAGCAACGCAATCTTTCGGCCTGTCTCTCCCTGCCCCCTGAACATTGGACCATTGTTTCGGAATAGATTGGTAGGCTTCGTCCTTGACAGCATACGCTATGATCCGAACGGTGCTGAAAGCCACCACGCGCCCATCGCGAGGGTCAGCAGAGTCACCGGCAATCCGATGCGCAAGTGGGTGCCGAACCCGATCTCAACACCAATCACGCGTGCCTTCTCAGCCACGATCAGGTTGGCGACCGAACCCACCAGCGTGAGATTGCCGGCCAGCGTCGACGCCATGGCAATTACCAACCAGAGCTGCTGCTCCTCCGGAAGCCCCTGGATAAAGGGTCTGAGCACCAGCACGGCAGGGACATTGCTGACGAGGTTCGATAGACCGGCCGTGACACCGGAAAGAACCCAGGTGTCGGCCAGTTGCAGGCGGCGCACTGCTTCGATCACATCAGGGCTCAGGAGGGCCTTCTCGGCACCGGCAACCACGATGAACAAGCCGGCAAACATCAGCAATAAAGGACCGTCGATTTCGCGGTATACCTTGCCCGGCTTCACCTGCCGCGTCACGAGCAGCAGCGCCGCCCCGGAAACAGCCGCCTTGGCGACCGGGACCCCGGCGAAGAAGGCGACCACCACCCCAATGGTGACGACGATGGCCTTGGCCATCTGGGGCTTGTGGAGCCGAGCCGGCTTCGGCTCCGCGGCAAGCGCCTTAAGGCTCCGGAACTCGCTCGAGCACAGCAACCTGATCAGCACGAAGACAAGAACCAGGCCAGCGACTGCCACGGGTGTGAGGTTGGCCGCGAAGACCGCATAGGGTATCTGGGAGATCACCCCAACAATCATGTTCTGGGGATTGCCGGTGATCGTGGCGACGCTGCCCACATTCGAGCTCATCGCCACAGCCAAGAGATAGGGCACGGGGTCGCGGCCAAGACGTCTCGTCACATCCAGCACCAGCGGCGCCATCACGAGGCACACCGCATCGTTGACGAGGAAGGCCGAGAAGACGCCCGTGGTCAGGACGATAACGAACAGAAGTACCAGAGGCGAGTGAGCGTGGGTGACCGCCCAGCCGTTCACCAGACGGAAGAACCCCGACAGCTTCAGGTGTGCCACGATGATCATCATGCCGAGAAGCAGCGTGATCGTGTCGAGATCAATGGCGCGATAGGCCTCCTCCAGCGTGAGCACCCCGGTTGCGAGCATGCAGGCCGCTCCGAGTATGGCAATGCCGGCCCGGTCGAGCCGAAGTCCGGGAATACGCCCAAGCGCCACGCCGCCGTAGGTCAGGATGAAGATGGCCGCAGCGGCCAAGGCATGCGTGTCCATCATCGGGCCCTGCCGGGGAAGGCCTTTACCTCATGGGACACCACTCCTGAGGTTACATCGGGCGCAAAGCCTTTCGTTTCGGGCATCATCGCCCAGAACAGGAGAAGGCCCGCGCTTGCGATGGCGGCAAGCACCAGGAAGGCGGCGGAGTAGCCTGCCTTCACGACCATGATCCCGGCCAGGGTCGTCGACAGCGAGGCTCCTATGCCCTGCGCGGTGGTGACTGCTCCCTGTGCCACGTTGAACCGGCCGGTGCCTTCCATCAGGTCGGCCACGATGAGCGGAAACAGCGCACCGTACAGGCCGGCTCCGATGCCATCGAGCATCTGGACTGCGACGAGCCAGTAAGGATTGTCCGAGAGGGTGTACAGCACACCGCGGATCGGCAGGATCAGGAACCCGGCCAGGAACAGAGGCTTGCGGCCCCAGGTGTCAGCCTTGCGCGCCACCAGCATGGCCATGGGTACCATGATGACCTGAGCGGCTACGATGCAGGCGGACATCAGGGAGGTGCCGAGATTCTTGTCCTGGAGCGCCAGCTTCTGGCCGACCAGCGGCAGCATGGCAGCATTGGCGAAATGGAACAGCACGGCGCAGGCGGCAAAGATCAGCAGCGGCCGGCAGGTGAGCAGGATTTTCAAACCGGACGGCTGATCGTCCACGGCTATCCTGCCGTCTCTGAATCCGCGTGCCTGTTCATGATTGATCGCATGTGTCGGCACCATCAGCACGCCGATCAAGCTTGCAAGCGCCATGGCGGCCATCAGGAAGAACACGACGATCGGTCCCCAAACGTAGGCCGCTCCCCCGGCGGCCGCTGCCGCGAAGGCGTTGCCGGCATGGTTGAACGCTTCGTTGCGGCCGGTGCGGCGGGCAAACTGCGCATGACCGACGATGCCGAGAGTGATTGCCGCGATCGCCGGCGCGAAGACCGAACCGGTGGCGTGGACCACGGCTTGTGACATCGCCACCGGCCAGAATGACGAGAGAAAGGGCAAAAGCAGCGATCCGGCGGTGACCACCACGGCGGCAGTCGCGATCACGCCTCGCTTGGCATGCGTGGCATCGATCAACGCACCAGCCGGGGTTTGTGTCAAAAGGGCTGCCAGACCCGCCAAAGTCATGACCAAGCCAATCTCAGCCTCATTCCAGTGCCGGATCGTCAGGAGATAGACAGCCAGATACGGTCCTAAGCCGTCGCGCACATCCGCCAGGAAGAAATTGAGGGCATCGAGCGAGCGCTCGATCCGGACCGGAGCTTCGACGGAACCAGCCACGTCACGCATCGCTATCTCCTGGGGGTCGGCACGGCCTTGTCTGTAGGGATGCCGGGCGCGCAAGGATTGGAACCCCCAAGGTTGGCGAGCGTTCCGGATCGGGTCTGCGGCATTCGTTACTGACTGATATCTCAACCTCCTCCGCGGGAGATTGGTGTTGCTCGTTCCTCTATGGTCAAACTGACGTCTGGTTCGGGTCGCGGACAGTCTTAAGACGTGGTCGCGCAGAGGTCCGCTTCACACTGCCCTTGCGGACGTCGGGCCTGGACAACCGTCGGAAACCTCAGCTCCACGCACTTCAGGAAGTGGACGTCATCGACGCAGCGGCCGAGCGGGATTTGCACAGCGCGATCGGCCGCCTGCGGGAAGGATCGCGTTTCCGCTGGCCCTCTTGGCAGGACGCACCTGGCTGCGTCATTCCCGGGAGCCTCGTGCCGGTGATCGTGCGGAGGCGTGAGCCAGGCGAAGGTTCGCCTGCGACTCCCTGACGAGCGCCTGCGCCTCCAGGCAGGCCCGCTCGGCCCGGAAGAGGAGACTTTCCCGCTGGGGCCTGGGCTCAAGGACTCGTTCCGTCACGTCGGTCACGTGATGGACGATGGCGATCACCGAACCGGCCTCGTCGACGATAGGCCAGTTGACCGGGCTCCAGTAGCGGACCTCCCACACGCCGTCCGGACGCCTGATGTCGTAGCGCTGGAGTTCCATGGCATCGCGTCGGACGTGTGCCAGCGCGCGCTCGAACGAGGCACCGAGATTGCGGACCCCGGTGGCCTGGTCGTCAAGCGGGTTGTCGGGGAAAGCATCGAACACGTCGAAACCGACGAGCGCATCGCGCCGGCGCAGGGTCGCCGCCATGTAGGCTTCGTTGACCCCCGCGATCCTCAGGGTCGGCGCGAGGATGAGGTAAGGGTGAGGCGCTCCCTCGAACATGCCCCGGTAGATCGCCTCGGCCAGCCGCATCTGCGTGCCCGCAGTTCGGAAGTTGGGTTGGTTCATCGCGTCGGTCATGGCCCATACTCGGTCGTGCCACTCTGCCAACAGAGTTTCGCATGGCACGCCGGTGCTCGCGACAGTTTTCGGGGCCGCCGAGGCCTGGCCCAATTTGCCATGCATTAGAAGGCTTCGCGGATGACCCCAACCACCTCGGACAGCCGATAGGGCTTGTCGATGAAGCGGCCGCTGTCCGGAATCTCGTCGTCGCACAACCGGGCCCTCCCCGATGTCACCACGGGCAGAATGTGCGGCCAGCGTTTGTAGACCACGCGGGTCAGATCCAAGCCGTCCATCGAGCCGGGCATGTGGATGTCGGTGAACAGGGCCGCTACCTTGAGCCCGTGCGTCTCCAGCAGCCAAGCGGCCGCATCGGCGTCCGTGGCTTCCAGGACCTCAAGGCAGCATCCTCGAACATGTCGACGGCGTTCATGCGCAGGATCGGCGCGTCGTCGGCGACGAGAATGAAGCGTCGCCGTGGCACATCGTGATCCATGCCGACCCAACAGGAATCTGGTTTGCCTCGTTCCCGCAACTTGAGATGCCTCCGGTCATCGAATCCATCGCGAAGGATCTCCACGCCTTGGTGAGGGATTGCCGTGCGGCAAATTTCGTCCGGCGGACCAAGTCGTTCAGAACTCTCTCGGCCAACACACTTCATGGCGATCAGGGGTCTGCAACGCGGTTGCGGCAGAGGCATATGCCCTTCCGGCCCGCAGGATCAGGGCGTCCCGGTCGTGCCAGTCCTCGTAGGCGACGTGCTTCGCGGCGTGCGGTCCGCCTCGACGATCGTGCGATCGACGTCCATGCCAGTTCCCGTCACGCCCGCGCGGCTTGAGCGAAGGCGCGCCGTGATCGTCGGCTCGACTGCGCCCATGCGCCCGCCGAACCAGGCGGCCACGGCGCCGAGGATAAGGCCCAGGGCGCCGAACAGGGCACCACGCGATACTCCCTTCGCTGCGGCATCGGCCGCCTGCGTGGCCTGCTGCCGGGCCTGGTCCACCGCTTGCCGGTACTGCTGCTCATACTGCTGCACCTGCGTGCGGGCTTGGTCGACCGGGATGTTCTGGGCCCGCGCAAGCGCCTCTGTGGCCCGATTGCGGGCATCGGCTGCCTGCTCCTCGTTGCCGGTCAGGGCGGCGCGAACCGCAGTCACAGCGGCATCGCGCAACGCGGCTGGATCGTTGCCGCCGGTGGCACCGCGAACCTGCTGCTCGATCGAGGAGAACGGATCGGCGATCCGGGACATGCTCGGAGCCGCCACCTGAGCCGCGGTCTGCGCGGTCGAGCCCACCGCCTGCGTGACGTTGCCGAGGGCGCCGGTCACCGTGCGGTACGCCCCGCCGAGAAGTCCGCCGACCGTCGTGGTGAGCAGGTAGAACACCACCAGCGTGGCCACGGCCCAGGCCGTGAGGCCATGCCAGGCGGCGGTGGATCCCTTCGGCCTGCCGGAAAGCCGGCCCGCGGCGTAGCCGCCAGCTAGGGCAGCCAGGATACCTGCGAGCAGGAACCACACGCCGGCACCGATCGAGAATGTGGAAGCGGAGGGGTTCTCAGCCGCGCCTGCCGCTGGATCGAGGGTGGCGGCCCCGATGCCGATACCGAGCAGGTTCAGGATGAGCTGCGTCACGAGCATGACGACCACGCCCGCGAGAACGGCGCCCCAAGACACCTTGTTGAGCATGATTGTGCGGGCATCCTCGGCGGGGTGACCGGGCTCATGTGCGGAGCATCATGGTCGCCGCGGTTGCGCGGGGTGTCGGGGTAATGGGCATCGGTCATGGCGCCCTCCTGATGGACTGCAATGTTGTGCATATTCCACGCAGGTGCGGCAGGGTCGTCTTTTCCCGGTGTGCGCAGCTAAGCTCTCCAGCTTGCGCATGAACGCGGAGATGGGATGGTCAATTTCATCCGAGACTACCTCCCCTGTCAGCCTGCGGGAGTTCAGGTCTCTCAACCACCGGGATCCATGCTTGTTCACGGGCTAGGGCGTTTTGGCGCGGCCGACGCAATGCCGCGCTGTCGCGGCTGGATCGGCGGCTTCTTGCCGAATTCACGCTGTTCAGGCCTGCGCGGCCCGGGGATCAGGAGGGGCGGTCCAGGACAAGCGTTATCGCGTGAGCAAGATCGGCCGATCGAAAGGGCTTCGAGAGGGTCGGAACCGCCTCGAACTCGCGCTCGATCTCGGAGATTCGGTATCCCGTCGCGAAGATGAAAGGGATACCCCGGCCTTGCAGAACCCGCGCCACCGGCTCGCTCGGCTGTCCCTGCAGCCTGACGTCAAGGATGGCCAGATCGATATCGCTCGTCCCCGCCAGGGTGACGGCTTCGTCAAGGCTGGAGGCGGTTGCAACCACCTGACACGAGAGATCCTGCAGCATTTGGCTGACGAGTTCGGCAATTCCCGGCTCGTCCTCGACGAGGAGCACTCGCTGCGTGGCGTTGATCGTCATGTTCGGACCGGCTCATCTCTTGCAGGCACGGCAGGGGGAAAGTTTCCGGGTGACCGACCTGGCTCGAATTCCCGCCCCGGACCCGACCCTGTTTCGGAAGGGCATCCGGCCCCACGGCGGAGCCGATGCAGTGCAATGCGTCAACGGCTTGCAAGCCGGTGATGTTTGGAGGTGCGTCATTTTGCGACGTCCGGCTCGGCCATTTGGCGGACACGCCGCAAGTCCCTCCGCGTCCCTTGCCGACGTTCGGCTTGTGTCAGCCCGGTACCGTCATCGGCCCATCGGAAATCCCTCGGCCAGCCGCCCCCATCGCCGCGGATCGCGGATTTTCCTGCCGCCCGGGACGAGCTGACGGACTGAGGCATCCTCCGGCGCCTGGATGACGTGTTGGAACGAGCGCTCGGTGTCCGTCGCCCGCTTCCTCGTCCGGCAGGGCCGGAAGATGAACAGCAGCAGTGTATGGGCGGTCACCTCGTACGCGTGGCCGAAGTCGAACTCCGTCAACTCGGCTTCATCCTTCCGGTTCGCGTCGAGCAGGCGGACCCATTGCGTGCCGCCCCGGCCGCTGCCCCTGGAGCGGGAACGGAGCCAATCGCATCACCGCGCGTTGTCGCACCGGGCCGGGCCGACGCACCAGACTTCCGGCGGCCTTGGAACCGATCTCGATGCCGGACCTGAAACCGAAGATCGCCGAGCGGGACATCCTCCCCTCGGGTCCCACGTCCGCCGGCCTCGGCATCGTCGGCATGACGGCGCTCATCATCGCGGCCCTGTACGTCGGTCGCGAGGTCTTCGTCCCGGTGGCGCTCGCCATCCTCCTGAGCTTCGTGCTGGCTCCCCTGATCAGGCTTTTGCAGAAGGCGCATGTCCCTCGGGCTCTGGCCGTCGTCGGCGTCGTGCTGGTGGCTTTCGCCGGCATCACGGCACTCGCCACCGTGATGGCGACACAGGTCACCCAGCTCGCCGGGGACCTGCCGCGATACCAGGCTACCATGCGCGAGAAAGTGCAGTCGCTGCGCGGGTCTGCTGCCGGCAGCAGCGCCCTCGAACGGGCTGCGGACGTGTTGCAGGACCTCGGCAAGGAACTCGACAGGCCGCACGCCGGAACATCACCGCCGGCCAATCCGCTGACGCCGAACTCCGTGCCGGCGACAGAGACGAAGCCCATCCCGGTCGAGGTGCGCCAGCCCGACCCGGGCGCGCTGCAAACTCTCGGCGCCTTCATCACGCCGCTCATCCACCCGGCCGCGACCACCGGCATCGTGATCATCTTCGTGATCTTCATCCTGCTGCAACGGGAGGATTTGCGGAACCGCCTGATCCGCCTCGCCGGCTCGCACGACCTCCAGAAGACCACTGCCGCCCTCGACGACGCCGCCAGGCGCCTGAGCAAGCTGTTCCTGACGCAGTTGGCGCTCAACGCCGCCTTCGGCGTGGTGATCGGCATCGGCCTGTTCTTCATCGGCGTACCGAGCCCGGTTCTGTGGGGCATCCTCGCCGCGATCCTGCGCTTCGTGCCGTACATCGGCGCCTTCATCTCCGCCGCCTTCCCGCTCGCCCTGGCGGCGGCCGTCGATCCCGGCTGGTCGATGCTGCTGATGACCGCCGCCCTGTTCATCGTCGTCGAGCCGATTGCAGGTCATGTGGTCGAACCGCTCGTCTACGGCCACAGCACCGGGCTGTCCCCGGTGGCCGTCGTCGTCTCGGCGACCTTCTGGACCTGGCTCTGGGGCCCGATCGGACTGGTGCTGGCAACCCCGCTGACGGTGTGCCTGGTCGTCCTCGGCCGGCACGTGGAGCAGCTCGAGTTCCTCGACGTCATGCTCGGCGACCGTCCCGCCCTGTCGCCGCCGGAGATCTTCTACCAGCGCATGCTCGCCGGCGACCCGGCGGAGGCCGCCGACGTCGCGGAGGAATTCCTGAAGGAGCGCTCGCTTTCGGTGTACTACGACGAGGTGGCCCTGGCCGGCCTGCGGCTCGCCCGTGCCGACGCGCTGCGCGGCGTGCTGGACGAAGCCCGCCTGGAGCGGGTGCGGGATACGGTCGAGGAGCTCGTGGACGACCTGTCCGATCACCCCGACCAGGAGCCGGAATCCGGCCGCACCGACGATCCGGAGGCGGCCGCCGCCGTCGAGGCTAGCGCGGACGGGAGCGGCACGGCCGGTCTTCCGACTCTGGTACCGGAGGATCTCGACCCGCGCTTCCAGGGCGAGACGCCGATCCTGTGCATTGCCGGCCAGAGCCCGGTCGACGAGGCCGCTGCCCTGATGCTGGCGCAAGTGCTGACCAAGCACGGCCTCAAGGCGCGGGTGGAAAGCGCAGCCTCCCTGTCGGTCCAGGCCGTTGCGAGGATCGACGACGCCGGCATCGCCATGGTGTGCCTGTCCTATCTCGATGCGGGCAGCCCGGCCCACATGCGCTATGCCGTGCGTCGCCTGCGCCGCAAGATGCCGCGGGCGCGGATCCTTCTGGGATGCTGGGTCGAGGGAATGGACGCTGCGGCGGCCGTGGCGCTGCGCGAGGCGGCCCGGGCGGATCTCGTGGCCACGACCCTGCGCGAGGCGGTGGCCCTAAGTGTGCAGCTCGCCCGTGCGGAGGCGACGGGGGCCTCTCGCGGGCCGGTCGCGATCGGCGTCGCATGACACCAGCGCATGATATGGACGGCGGGCCGGAGCCGCTTCGCCGGGACAAGCCCTAGAGCCCGCCTTCGCCGCCGTCCGCGCCGTCGAGTTCGGTCAGCCGGATTTCCGCCAGCGCCTTGAAGGCCCCGGCCGGGAACTGCTCGAGATAGGCCTGGAACATCGCCGGGTTGTCGCTGTCCTTGACGGTGTCCCAGAACGCCAGTTCGACCGCCGAGCCGTTCGGCGGAGAGGGTGGCCGCTCGAGGGTCTCGGGCTTGGCCAGCCGATCCCGTGCCAGAGCGGCAAAGATCCCATCAGGATAGCGCTCGAGATAGGCCGCGTACTCCTCCGCCTCCCCGCTGGCCTGGACCGATTGCCAGAATTCGAGCTCGATCGCCTCCTGCGACACGTCCGAGGCAACCCCGCCCGAGAGCGACGGCTCCGGCGCACCCGGGATCTCGCGCAGCTCGGTCGTGCCGTTGGGATCGAACAGGATCCGGAATGCCCGTACCGGGCGGGCGATGTTCTTGACGCCGTGCTCGCCGAGATCCTCGAACTCATAGTCGCCGCGGTCGCGGATGTGGTCGCGCACGCCGCGCGTGATGCAGACGCTGCCCGGCTCCGCCAGGGACTCGAGGCGGGCGGCGACGTTGACGCCATCCCCGAAGATGGTGCCGTCCTTGACCAGGACGTCGCCGATGTTGATGCCGATGCGCAGCCGCATCCGGCGCTCCGGAGACAGGTCGGCATTGGCCCTGTGCAGGGCCTGCTGGATCGCCACCGCGCAATGCACGGCATCGACGACGCTGGCGAACTCTGCCAGGACGCTGTCGCCGGCCGTGCCCGAGATTCCACCTCGCCCGGCGGTGATGAGGTCGTCGATGATCGTGCGGTGGGTGGTCAGGGTCGCAAGCGTCGCGTCCTCGTCCTGGTGCATCATGCGGCTGTAGCCGGCCACGTCGGCGGCCAGGATGGCGACGAGCTTACGCTCGAGGGGAGGCGCTTCCACGATGACAGGCTCCGGCAGTGAGGTGGGACGGATGCTTGTGAAGACGCCTCGGGAGCAGTGCCGTTCCCACGGGCCTTCCCTTAATGGTGCTGCAAGTGTTCTGATGCTGGTCACTTGTGTGGCATGAAGCTAAGTCGTCATGCTCGCTATCGCTCTCAGGCTGAGGTGATCAGCCATGCATGCTGGCTCTACCTGCATCGCAGCCACTTGCTCGTGAGGGACGACGTCCATGATCCGCCAAGGGATACATATCCGCAAGCGTCATGATGGCTCGAAAGGATTTCATCAAAGCTCTGCTTCGAGCTGCTGCCTCAAATGACGCGCTGTTTGGCCGCCGCTCAAGCTGCGGTAACGTTTGCAGCAAGACCATTTGGAACGACATTGCCCAGAGGACGGTTGACGTTGGTCCTGCTGCGGAGCTCGTGATGATCGATTTCAGAATCCTGGCACCAGCGATCTTATTGGTTGGCCTCACGCTTTCCGCTGCCGCAGCCGAAGGAAGCGTGCTTGAAGAGCTGAGTTCCGGTACAGCCCAGCAACACCGCCTCTGGGCCCTCAAATTCGATATGGGCGCCAACCCAGAGGTAACCGGTTCCGTCGCGCCTCCGACAGTCTCAGGCACGAGCAAAATTCGCCTTGATTGCATCCCGGCAGGGCTGGTGTTCAGCAATCCCCCTTTTCTGGATTGGCATATCGGGTCTTGCTCATAAGCTTCGGGACGGACCGCAGTCATTGATGCAGCCAGCCCTGGAATTCGTCTCCCAAGATGAGAGACGAATTCATGTCCGTGTTCGCAGCCTTTGATTCAGCTCAGCGCTCATCAGGGCAGAGCCTGTTAGTCTTTCAGCTTGCGAAGACGTTGGACATGGCATCCCACAAGCCGCCCCTTCCGAGACTCTTAAGCCTTCCTGCGCCGACTCCTCGTGCTGCTGCTTCCCGATCTTTTGGCAGGAGATCCAGGTAGTATGTCGCGGGCGGCATCGGTCACGATCTCGGCCAACGCTCCCGCTGCTGACTGCGCCAGAGTGGCTGTGGCAGAGGCAACATCGGATCCCGCGCCGACAGCAGTGGCGCCCGCTTGGGCCGCCTTTTGAACGCCGTCCTCAAAGGCTTGCGTACGATCGGGCGATCCTTCTTCAACGCTGCCGCGGCGGCGATCAGTACGTCGGCCAGGATCTCGCGTCCAAGGGATGACGTGAAGAGATTGTTCAGGAGGCTTCCCCAACTGTGAGATGACGACTCGGTTCCAGCGCGCGGACGTGACGCCGGGGCTTTCTGCCTCGAACGTGCGGCAGGGGCCACCTGCTTCTTTGATGCAGCGGCGTTATCGTCTCTCTTGCTGGCACGAGTTCTCGAGACTGCTGTGTTGGGCGTTCTCGCCATGATGATCTCCCAGGATTGATCGAAGCAGCGGTGGACTGCCACATTTAACGCACCGCCCGGCTTATGGGTGCAAGACCCGCAAAAGTAAGCTGTCGATTGCACGCATCATGCGTTGATGCGCTGCGTCCAGCGATCAGGCTTGATCGGCGCTTCTCGTGAAATCGACGTTCCTCCTCTTCGAGTCACCTCGACACGGCCACCCGCTCCCAGTCGAATGACGAACAGGTGGTTACCCTCGGTCTCTGTTGCGGGGCTGCTTCGATTGGGAAACCTTGTCAGCGCATCGGCGTTGAGTTCAGACGTAGCAACCAGAGGGTACGAGCCATGGATTGGAACCGCGTTGAGGGCAACTGGAAGCAGGTCAAAGGCCAGATCAAGGAGCAGTGGGGCAAGCTCACTGACGACGATCTCGATGTGATCAATGGCCAGCGCGATCAGCTCGAAGGCAAGATCCAAGAGCGTTACGGCCTTGAAAAGGACCGCGTTCGCCAGGATGTCGACGACTGGTACGGCCGCCAGACTTGGTAATGGCCCGAGTACGAAAACAATACATATGATCCGTGCCAGGCTTGTCTGGCACGGATCTGCATTCGTGGTGTTCAACACGGCATTCCAGCGCTTACGTTGGCGTTGTACGACACGGTGACGGAAGCCGGGTCGACGAGGACCTTTCGGCCCCCCATGCCGAGGAAGCCGCCGACCGAGACGATGTAGCCGATGGCCCGGCCCTGACTGACCACAAAGTCCTCGATCTCGCCGACCTTCTCGTTGGCCGCGTTGCGATCATCGAGATCATCGAGTTGGTGGCCATGATCGCGTCCTGCGGGATCTGGGTCACACCAAGATCGAGGGTACTGTGCGGTATCTTGGGATCGACGTCGACGATGCCCTTCTGATTGCGGATCAGGTCGAGATCCGATCGTCTGAGGCCGCTCACCGACGAGCCGCCTCAGAACCTACTGCCTGTTAGGGAGCAAGGTCCTGACCTGAGGCTTAAGCAGCACAAGGGAAACGACTGGCATGTGGCAATCTCTGACGAAACCGACAGCGTCCACACGGATCTGCGATGCTGCCCAAGTGCCATGTCCTAGCTTGGCGAGGCCGTGCGCCAGCCGTAACGCGGCTCGTATCCCAGAAGCCGTTTCGCCTTTCCAATCGAGAGGAGCGTTTCGTTCGGCTCGACCTCCCTCGTGAAAGCAACGTGCGGGTAGAACTCCGCCATGAGTTCCGCGTTCGGCCGCGTCATCACAGTGTCAGCATTGGCGATGATGAACACGTCGGCACCTTTGAGCGATGCCTCAAGAGCCTTCCGGACAGCCTGTGCCGCATCCCGCGCGTCGATGTAGCCCCACAAATTCCACCTCCGCGATTGCGGGTCTGCTTCAAACGAGGCAAAGCGCGCGTAATCGGCTGGCTCCATCACGTTGGACAAGCGCAGGCCGATGATCTTCAGTTCAGGATCCCAGCGGCAGAATTGCCGCGCCATTTCCTCACCGAGGAACTTTGACAGCGAGTAGGCTGTCTCCGGGCGCGCAGGATAATCCTCATCGAGAGGGGCGTACGGAGGAGGTTCGTCGAACGGCAGGCCGAGGACCGTCTCGCTCGAGGCCCAGATCAGGTTGCGGATTGCAAACTTCCGCGCTGCCTCAAAGACATTGTATGTACTGAGAATGTTGTTCCTGAAGGTCACGGCGTTGGTATGTCGCCCTGGTGCCGGAATGGCCGCCAGATGCACAACAGCATCCACACCCTTATGTCGGGAGTCGACTTCCGATAGAGCCTCCAAGGCTTCGCCGAAGTCAGTCAGGTCAGCCTCAACGAAGGGGCAGAGCGCCTCACTTGGACGCATCGCATCCACGTTGATGACCTCGTAGCCATGCTCAAGCAGATCGCGGACGCACGCCCGGCCAGCCTTTCCGCTTCCTCCTGTCACAAGAACCCGTTTCATCACTAATCCTCCTCATGGTCTGGACTCCACACGATCGGACGACAGTCAGCTCAACGGTTACGTCGATACCATGCCGATGACCTCAGCGTAGCTGTTCGGATTGGGCCCGCATAAGCGGTGTCCCGTCTCCATCCGCTGGCTGTTCACGTCCTATCCTAGTCGATCCTGCCGACATTTCGGTATCGGCTCCCATCACCGCAGTGATGAACAGCCCTCATCGATATCTATGCGGCCGTCACTCCTTGAGGTGATCGAGGAAGGCACTCAGGCCCGAGGATACCTGACGGGTGGCACATCAGACGCGTGGAAGCCGGAGCCGGGCGCAATTCACCCGTCGAGGACGGTCTCGAGGGCTCTCTCGCTCAGTTCCCGCTCCACCCGGTCGCGCAGGCAACAGAAGAGGCCCACTCCCGCCTCGGCCATTCGGATGGATAACTCCGTGTCATCGAGCGTGAGGGTTGGGGGAACGTCGAGCGAGACGGCTTCGTCCTCCTTCGGATCAGACAGTGAAGCCCATTCACTTTTCGGAAGGTCTGGTTACTCGAGGATTGCTGCCCTTGAAACCATGCCTCAGGAGTGCCAATCCCTGACCTTTAGTCAGAATAGCTGTCCCACCGATGGCCAAAGCTCGAAGGATCTGCCCGATCATGAGATCAGGGTCAGCGTCGTCCTCCGGAACAACGCACGAACAGGGTGCGGCGGGACAGGTGCAATCGGGATCCAGGCAGATGCCTCAATCGCCATACTCAGGCACGAGACGCTCCTTGAGGAGCGGAATATCCATGTGACACGATAGCCCTTCCCGACCATAGGCAATGTTAATCGCCGCGCGGCATTGATGGGTCAGTACTCGATGCAGCAAGGTGGAGCCAAAGCCCTTCCGCCGCGGCGGATCTACCGGCGGACCGCCCCGCTCGACCCAGTCGATGGTAAGCCGGCGCCCTGCGTCCAGATCCTGGACCGTCCAAGCCACGGATATCTGCCCACCTGGAACCGAAAGTGCCCCGTGCTTGGCTGCATTCGTGGTGAGCTCATGCACGGCCATGCCAATCGGCACGGCCAGATCGGCTGAGAGTTCCACCGACGGCCCGTCAAGGGTGATCCGCCCTGCCCCGCCATCGTCGTAATGGGCAAGCTCGTTCCGGAGCATCGCGACCAGCGGCGCCGTCTGCCAGTAGTCCTCGGTGAGGAGATTGTGGGTGTTGGCCAGCGAGACGATCCGGTCTGCGAACGAGCGGTAGAATTCGTCCACGGAGTGCGTGGAGCGGGCCGTGGCCCCGAGCAGGCCCTGAACCGTCGCAAGGGTATTCTTGACCCGGTGATGCAGTTCGCGGATCAAAAGGGCTTGGCGCTCGTGCGTCCGTTGCCGCTCCTTGAGATGCGCCTCGACCTCCCTTTGCCGCTGCCGCGCCCGAAACGCGGACCTGACGGCGTTCACCAACACGGCCGGGTGGAACGGTCGCTCCAGCACGGTGACGTTCCCGAGTAGGTCGGTGAGGTGCCCCACCGGCTCGCCGCCGCGATGGGTGAGCAGGATAAACGGCAAGTCAGACCAGGGCGGCTGCCGTTCGACCCACTCCGCAAGCTCACGGCGGTCGGCACTGAGGAGCGCCTCTTCCGTGACCACCGCGCAGGCCGCCTCTTCCAGTCCCGCGACGAGCGCCGCGAGGCTGGGGCAGGCCGTGGCGATGATCCCGACCTCGTCGAGGATCGCCGATGCGACCGCGCCATCTCGCCCGTGCGGGGCAAGGATCAGCACGGACACGTCATCGGCCTCCATCATTGCCGGTCTCACGCTCCTCGAGAAGCGAGGCGCGTTGGCCCTCGAATGTCGGTACACCCGTCAACACACCCCGGAACTGCTCCAGCGGCGGACCAACGCGCAAACCCTGCCCGTCGATCCGGAACTCCCTGATCGTGTCCTCATGCGAGCCGGTGCGCCGCTTCACCACCGACAAAGCTCGCCGGATGCGGCCGTTGGCCTCGAAGAAACGCAGAAGGACGACGGTGTCACTGAGATAGGTCAGGTCGATCGGTGACACCATCTGGCCGACCATGCCGTGCTGGGCCAGGATCAGGATCGTCACCACGCCCTGTTGGTTCAGGTAGGTGAGCAACTCGTGCATCTGAAGCACGATGAACGGCTGCTCGGGCATGGCGTTCAGGTAGCCGGTCAGGCTGTCGATCACGACAACCTTCGCACCCCCTTGCTCGACCGCTTCCCGCACGCGGCCGGAGAATTCGCCGGGCGAGACGTTGGCCGGATCGATCTGCTCGATGCGAAGCCGCCCCGCTTCGACGTGAGGCATCAGGTCGAAGCCGACACCCTTGGCCCGTTGCAGGAGAATACCGATGGTCTCGTCGAAACTGATCATGAGGGCGGGTTCACCCCGCTCCAGGGCAGCATAGAGATAGCCCAGCGCCAGAGTGGACTTGCCTGCCCCCGACGGGCCAACCACAAGGGTGCTGGTGCCGCGGCTCAGGCCGCCACCAAGGATGGTGTCGAGTTCCGCGATGCCGCTGGGGATCGCCTCGAAGGCAAAATCCCTGTGATGATCAGCAGCCGTGAGGCGCGGAAAGACCCGCAGGCCGCCGCGCTCGATGATGAGATCGTGATAGCCGCCCCGGAAGGCCGTGCCCCGCATCTTCGTCACCGTGATCCGGCGCCGTTCCGACCCGTAAGCCGGCACGATCTGGTCGAGGCGGATCACCGCATGGCTGATGGAGTGCAGGTTGAGGTCGTCCTGCTCGGACGTGAGATCGTCGAGCATGAGGACGGTCGCGTTGTTGAGCAGGAAGTAGCTCTTCAGCGCCAGGACCTGCCGCCGGTAGCGCAGGGAGCCCTGGGACAGCAACCGGATCTCGGACAGCGAGTCGAACACCACCCGACTCGGCTTGACCCGCTCGATCTCCGCCAGTGCCATACGCACGGTCTCGCCGAGTTCCAGATCGGAGGAATAGACCAGGCTCTGCTGCTGCTTCGAATCGAGGCTCAGCTCCGGCGGGACGAGTTCGAAGATCTCGATGCCCTCAAGCGACCAGCCGTGGCGGGAGGCTACGGACAACAGTTCGCGCTTGCTCTCCGACAAGGTGATGTAGAGGCAGCTCTCGCCCTGTTTGGCACAGGCCAGCAGGAATTGCATGCCAAGCGTGGTCTTGCCCGAACCCGGCCGCCCTTCGATGAGATGAGCGCGGTTGGCGGCATAGCCGCCTGCCACGATGTCATCCAGGCCCGGGACCCCTGTTGGGATCGGGGCAGCGTCGGAATGTGATGAAGCCGTCATGGGAAGTCCCGATCCATTTATGAAGTGGTTTTGACCCGGCCATCGTCGGCACTTCGACCCCGGCGCCTGAGCTATCGGGACCGACATCTGGCAATGTCCCTGGCGTGCCCCGATGTGAGGGGACGTCGGAGTGCTTGTAGACAGGAGGGGCAAGTCTGTCTGTCCACATGTGCACACATCGTCGCGGTTATGTGCACAGTTGAACGTAAGTTGCCGTTGCGCGTTGGACCGCCGTAGCCGGTGGAGGAAAGACGCCTGATGCAGCCTGCCATGATCCCGTCGCGCCTCAGGGAGAGGATCGCAAGCAACAACCTCTTGAGTGCTCTCAAACCTGAAGACCTGGCCATCGTGGCGCCTTCGCTCCAGGAATGGGAGGGTGAGGCCGGAGGCAAGCTCTACCAACCCGGGGACGAGGTCAGGTTCGTCTACTTCCCGTGCGGACCCAGCCTGGTTTCCTTCGTGGTTGAGCTCGAGGATGGTCTCACGGTCGAAACGGCCCTGATCGGCCGGGAGGGGGCGCTCGGTGGGATCGTCAGCCAAGGGCGCCTCCCGGCGTTTGCCCGCTCCGAGATCCAGTTTCCGGGTCCGTTCCTGCGCCTCTCCACGGCCGATCTCGAGGAGTTCGAAACCCGATCCCCGAGCCTGCGACACCTGTTCGCCCGCTATGCGGACTGCATGCTGGCTCAGGTGTTCCAATCAGTGGCGTGCAACGCGGTCCATACGATCGAACAGCGCACGGTGAAATGGCTGCTGGCTGCGATTGATCGAACGGGCGATCATGACGTTCCGCTGACCCAGGAGCAGTTGGCCAGCATGATGGGCGTCGGCCGAAGCTACGTCAGCCGGGTCATCCAATCCCTGAAACGGCGGCATCTGCTGGAGACCCGCAGAGGCGGCGTGCGCGTGCGTGATCTCGAACGGTTGGATTCCCTGTCGTGCGGCTGCAACAACGCGCTGCGCCGCCACTTCGATCAGGTGCTGGCGGGCGTCTATCCGACCGTCGAGGAGAGCTCGGCCCAAAAGAAGGAAGCAGGCGGCAAACGTCCTGGATCCAGGATGAAGGCCTAAGAACCCGGGCGGAACGACGCAGACCTGCTGGTCGCGACGCATCGACCCCTACGACGAGGCTTGAACACTCATCCTCTGCCGGACGGCGCAATCGAAAGGACCGCTGTTGCCCCCCGTTCCACCGCCTTCACGCGATCCTGCCTTTCTGACGGGCGGCGGCATGATGGGTGCATCGATGCGTGTGCACGACTGGTCGGCCTCGCCGCTTGGGGCACCCGAGACCTGGCCGCAATCGCTGCGCTCCGTGGTCGGGCTTCTGCTCGGCTCCAAGTTCCCGATGTTCGTCGCATGGGGCGAGGATCTCGGTTTTCTTTACAACGATGCCTACGCCGAGATCCTCGGAGCGAAGCACCCGGCCGCGCTCGGCAGCCGCTTTTACGACATCTGGGCCGAGATCTGGCCTGACATCTCGCCGCTGATCGATGCCGCCATGGCCGGCGAGGCGACCTATCGCGAGAACCTCCCGCTGGTGATGAACCGGAAAGGATTCGATGAGCAGACCTGGTTCACCTTCTCCTATTCACCGGTGCGTGACGAGAGCGGTCGGGTGGCCGGCATGTTCTGCGCCTGCACGGAGACCACAGGGACCGTGCAGGCGGATCGGCGGGCCAGATTCCACGTCGAACTGAGTGAGCGTCTGGCAACCCTTTCCGAGCCACGTGCCATGACGCGTGTCGCGGCGAGCGCCCTCGGCACTCACATCGGCGTCGTTCGCGCCGGTTACGGGGAGATCGACCAATCGGAACAGGTCGTGACGGTCGAGCAGGACTGGACGCGAGCCGGTATCGTGGCGAGCCTCGCGGGCGAGGCCCGCATCCTGGACGCCTTCGGTCCGGCGGTGATCGCGGAGTTGCGCGCCGGGCGCACGCTCATCGTCGAGGACTGCCTCGATGACCCGCGCGTCGGCGAGGATCACGCAACCTCGTGGGCGGGGATCGGGTGCCGAGCCCTGATCGTCACGCCGCTGGTCAAGGAGGGACGGTTCAGGGCCCTGCTCTACGTGCATGAGGCGACACCGCGTCACTGGACTGCCACTGAGGTGATGCTCGTCGAGCGGGTGGCCCATCGCACCTGGGATGCGGTCGAGCGGGCCCGCATCGAGAGGGACCTGCGCGACAGGGAAGCGGCCCTGCGGGAGAACGAACAGCGACTGCGCGCGACTTACGAGCATGTTTTCGCGGGGATCAGCGAGGTCGATCGGAGCGGGTGCTTCCTGCGGGTCAACGAGCGACTGTGCACCATCACCGGCTACAGCCGGGAGGAACTGCTCGGGCGCAGCTTCTGGGACCTGACGCACTTGGATGACCGTGAGGCGGACCTGGAGCGGTTCTCGCGTCTGATGCTGGGAAAGACGGACACCTACACGGTCGAGAAGCGCTACATCCACAAGGACGGCCACGAGGTCTGGGTGGAGGTGGCGGCCTCCCGGGTCGATGATTCATCCGGACACCCGCTGTACGGCATCAGCGTGATCCAGGATATCGGCGAACGCAAGAAAGCCGAGGAGTACCAGCGGCTTCTCATTCACGAGCTGAACCACCGGGTGAAGAACACCCTGGCGACCGTGCAGTCGATCGCGACGCAGACGCTGCGCGGATCCGAGACGCCCGTCGAGACCCGTGAGGCGTTGGAAAGCCGTTTGTTTGCGCTCTCCCGCGCCCACAACGTGCTCACCCGGGAGAACTGGGAGGGCGCCCTGCTGCACGAGATCATCGGTGACGTCATCGAGCCCTACAGCAGCGGCGGGAAGGATCGGATCCGGTGCCACGGCGGTCGCGTCCACCTCGTGCCGCGCATGGCGCTCGCACTGGCAATGGCGGTACATGAACTGGCCACGAACGCCGCCAAGTACGGGGCACTCTCCAATTGGACCGGCGAGGTTCACCTGACCTGGATGATGGACCATACACCAGTGCCGCCTCTCCTGCTCATGCGGTGGGAGGAGAAGGGCGGTCCGGTAGTTGAGCCCCCGTCACGGAAAGGGTTTGGGTCGCGCCTGATCGAGCGCAGCCTCGCACACGACCTCAGCGGCGAGGTCCGGATCGAGTATGCTCCCACGGGTCTGGTCTGCTACGTCGAGGCCCCGCTGCCATCATAGGCGCCGACAAGCGCATTGGCCCTCCCGCAGCAGGCTCCCGTCCTTGGGCGACCAGCTCCGAGCGCATGCTTGTTGCGATGGGCGCCGGCTGAGGAATGCCTCTTGACGGTCAAGACTTCTATTTTCCGGCCGCTCGATTACGGCGGCTCCCGAGCGACGAAGCCGACAATGCACCAGCCTGTCCCAAAGTCTCGTTTTCAGGAAAGACAGGAGATTGGGCGTCTGGCGAGCTTTGCCAACCTCCTAGAGCATTTTTCGGCGAAGTGGATCCGGTTCGCCGTCAAAAATTGCGGCGAACCAAAGATGAGAGATGATTCCACGCAAGTGGAAGCAGCTCTAGATCCCGACCTGGGGTCAGCGGGAGCGCCTTCGCCTAGCGATGGATGTTGGCCGTGCGTTGAGAGTCATCGGTTTCGCCAGACAACATACGCATGAGCATAACGACCTGGAATATCCCCGCCGCGCCCACGAGCACATAGACTAACCGTGCGAGAGCAGTCTGCTGTCCCCCGAACAGGGCCGCCACGAGATCAAATTGGAAGAGGCCGACGAGCCCCCAATTTACGGCTCCGACGATGACGAGAACAAGCGTAACGATATTGAAAGCCTTCATTGTTTTCTCCTGGCTACGGACTACAGACAGCGCTGCGCTGCCATCCTCACGACGCGAAGACACTAGGATTTCGGCATGATCACGCGGTCGATCACGTGGATGACGCCGTTTGATGCGTTGACGTCGGCCTGTGTGACAGCCGCGTCATCGACCTTGACGGTGTTGCCGCTCGCATCGATCCGCACGGCGCTGCCCTCGACGGTCTTGGCGTTAGTCGTCTTACCCTTGAGGTCGCCGGACATAACGTTCCCCGACACGACGTGATAGGTCAGTACCTTCGTGAGCTGCGCCTTGTTCTCAGGCTTCAAGAGGGTCTCGACCGTACCGGCCGGAAGCTTCCTGAACGCCTCGTCGGTGGGCGCAAAGACCGTGTAGGGACCCTTGCCCTTGAGGGTTTCGACAAGTCCGGCGGCCTGAAGGGCGGCCGTCAGCGTCTTGAAGTTGCCATTGCTGACGGCGGTTTCAACGATATCCGCCGCTGCGGCCGGACCTGCCGCGACGAACATGGCAGCAACGGCGAAAGCACTATACTTCGCGTTCATTGGTCTATCCTTTAATCGCGGCGCCCTGTCGGTTTACCGGCGCCGGCTTCGATGGATATGTTCGGAGCCGCACACGTCTTGCATCGGGAGTTTCCTGAGTGGAGCGGGAAAATCACCTTAGAGGCCCGCTTTCACTCCTGTTGCCATGGGAAGGCATCGCGCCTCCGCCATATGTTCTCAGCGGCAATGGCGCGCAGCCGAGTTAGAGGCCAGAATGGACCATCTCAGCCCCAACGATGCTTCCTCCGTCGAGGAGCGCGGACCCCGCAAACGGCGTCGCGCCGCCACGAGGCCGCCGCAGGCTCACAGCCTGCCGACCCTGATCGCGCCAGACGTAGAGGCGGAGGCCTTGCTGCGCTCCACCCTGGATGCCCTGTCGGCCCATATCGCGGTGCTTGACGAAGCCGGAACGATCATCGCGGTCAACCAGGCTTGGCGCGCTTTCGCCCACGCCTCCGGCTATGCCGACACGAAGCACGGAGTCGGGATGAACTATCTGGCTGTCTGCGAAGCGGCAGCCGCCGTGTCGCAGGATGCCTCGCGAACCGCGGGGGCATTGCGGGACATCATGGCAGGCGACCGCTCCGAGTTCCGGATGGAGTATCCCTGCCGCAGCCCGCAGGGGCCGCGCTGGTTCCAGCTCCGGGTGACCCGCCCGGACCAAACGCAGACGCGCCGGATCGTCATCGCACACGAAGATATTACCGACGTCAAACGGACGCAGGAGGAATTGACCCGGCTGAGCGGGCGCCTCATGCATCTGCAAGACGAGGAGCGGCGCGCCATTGCACGGGAGCTTCATGACACCACGGCCCAGAACCTCCTGGCGATCACGTTGAACGCGACGCGCCTGCACGAGGGGCTGCGCGACCCGGGAGAAGCCGCCCGCCGCACACTGGTGGAAACCCTCGAGCTGGCCGAGCAGAGCCTTCAGGAGGTCCGCACGCTCTCCTATCTGCTCCACCCTCCACTCCTTGATGATGTCGGGCTCACGGCGGCCTTGAGCTGGCTCGCCAGAGGGTTTTCGGAGCGTAGCGGCATTCAGGTCGACATCAGCATCGAGAACAGCGGTGAGCCATTGCCTCGGCCTACGGCAACCGCCCTCTACCGGGTCGCCCAGGAGGCGCTGTCAAATGTCCATCGCCACTCGGGCAGCAAGCGGGCACGGCTTGCTCTGTACCGGACCAAGGATATGGTGCAGCTCGACGTCGTGGATGGTGGGACAGGGCTCGGGAGCGTCGGCACCGCAGGAACCGAGGAGAGCCAACAGATCGGCGTCGGCATCTCAGGCATGAGACTGCGCCTTGAGCAACTCGGCGGCCGGCTCGAAATCCGCTCGGGGGCTTCGGGGACCCATGTGAGCGCCAGGGTGCCGATCTCGCTCATGGGTTCAGATCAACCGCCTTGAGCAGCCCCAATTTGGTGTCATCAACCGGCTAGGATCCATCATGCTTCGCATTCTTCTCGCCGATGATCACGATATTGTCCGGCGTGGCCTCAGGGATCTCCTGGAACAACATGTGGGCTGGCAGGTCTGCGCGGAAGCCTCCAACGGCAGGGAAGCCGTGGAGCTTGCCCTCCGGCATCGGCCCCAAGTGGCCGTCATCGACCTGTCGATGCCCGAACTCAACGGCCTCGAGGCGACGCGCCGGATCCGGCAGAGCCTGCCGGATACCGAGGTCCTGATCTTCACGATGCACGAGAGCGAGGAGCTGATCAGGGAGGTGCTAGGTGCTGGCGCCCGCGGCTATCTGCTCAAGTCCGACGCGGTGCGTCAGCTCATCCCGGCCGTCGAAAGCCTGTCGCAGAAAAAGCCCTACTTCGCCGGCCGCGTGTCGGAAGTCGTCCTGGACGGCTTTCTCAAAGGGGGGCTGGTGACGCCGGAGAGCCCAATGGCCGAGCGCCTGACGTCGCGCGAACGCGAGGTTGTGCAACTTTTGGCCGAGGGCAAAAGCAACAAGCAGATCGCGCGCCTGCTGGACCTCAGTGTCAAGACGGTGGAGACGCATCGCACCGCCGCGATGCGGAAGCTGAAACTCAACTCCCTGCCCGACCTGGTTCGCTACGCCGTCAGAATGCAGATCATCCAAGTCTGAGCTCACGCCGCAAAGGACCGGTGATTGCGATGCCTCGACCCTCCTCGACCTCGTTCCTCTTGAACAGTCTCGAACGCCCGGCCCGAGCCGTTGTCATCGGTGCATCCGGCGGCATTGGATCCGCCGTCACAGTCCTTCTTGCATCCGAAGGGTTTGAAACCGTTCATGCGCTTTCACGCTCGGGATCCGATCAGGGCTGGGCTGGAGTGCGGGTGGGGCGGATCGACATTGAGAACGAGGCGAGCATTGTCGCCGCAGCCGCGCAGCTTGGTGAGGGCGCTCCCCTGCGCTTCATCCTGGTGGCGACAGGATTGCTCCACGATGCAACTCTCCAGCCCGAGAAGACCTATCGCACGCTTGATCCGGAGCATCTCGCCCGGAGTTTCCGCATCAATGCGATTGGTCCAGCCCTTGTGGCCAAGCATGTGCTACCCCTTGTGCCGAAGGCAGGGAAAAGCGTTTTTACTGTCCTCTCTGCGCGCGTTGGCAGCATCGAAGACAACCGACTTGGGGGCTGGTACGGCTACCGGGCGTCGAAGGCAGCCCTGAACCAGTTTGTGCGAACCTTTGCGATTGAGCTCGGCCGCCAGAGGCCCGAAGCCGTGTGTGTCGCCCTTCACCCTGGAACGGTCGATACCGCTTTGAGCCATCCCTTTCAGGCCAGCACCAGGGAGATGTTCTCGCCAGCCTACTCGGCTGAGCGGCTGCTCGCTGTTACGGACGCCTTGACGGCGGCGCACACTGGTCAATTCTTCGCCTGGGATGGGTGCGCAATCCCTTTTTGATTGAGAACTTGAGGCCCTTCTTGCACGCCTTCCAAAGCCTTGCCTTCCAAGGGTCAATCTCGGTAGCCCGTAGGCCCGAACGATGGTCCACTCATCCCAGCAGTGCGGAATCAGGCTAAGGTCAGCCGCGTGCCAGAAGCAGTCCTTCTGTCATGATGACCTGTCACGCGATCAGATGGCCAGGGCGGTGCGTCGTTCAATTGGAAGTCAGGAAGGAGCGAACCATTGCGCTCGTTGCCGTTGGGTTCTCCTCCATGATCCAATGGCCTGAATCCGGAATGATCCCTTCGGTCACGTCACTGGCGGCAAACCGCATCACGGTCGCCATCAACGGGCCAAACGATTTCTCGCCCCCGATCGCCAGCACCGGCATCCCGAGCTTGCCCTTGGAAGCAAGGAACGCCTTGTTATCGATGGCATCCTGATCAAACGCGGCAAACTGGGCAAATCCCGAGTGCATGGCGCCCGGCAATGCGTACAGCTCGGCATAGTGCTCCCGCGCTGCCTCTGAGAAGCGACTGGGCGTAGCTGAGAACTCATTCCAGAAGCGATCGAGATAGATGCGCTCGCGGCCAGCAACGAGGCGCTCCATGTCGGGGCCTCCAAATCGGAAGTGCCACAACAGCGGGTTCTTCAGGATCTCTTCCCATGGACCGATGCCCGGCAAGGGAGCATCGATCAGAACAAAGCGCCTCACGCGTTCCGGGTGCTGGACGGCGAAGGCGTAGCCGACCATGTTGCCAATGTCGTGCGTGACCAGATCGGCGCGATCGATCTTGAGTGCGTCGAGAACGCCTGCCACGTCACCGGCTTGCGTCTTCTTGTCAAACCCAGCCTCCGGCTTGGAGGAAAGCCCCAAGCCGCGAAGGTCCGGAACCACGATCGTATGATCCCGGACAAGATCCTCGGCCAGGGGCGCCCACATGTCGCCGGTCTCACCATAGCCGTGCAACAGAACCACAGCCGGGCCTGTACCGCCGACGCGGACATGGATCGTGGCGCCGTTGGCGGGGATCTCCTGCGTCCGGACTTCGGCTGGGAACTGGACCTGCGCAGCGGCCGGCAACGCGAGGGCCGCAGCTCCGAGAGCACTGAGTACGAACCTGAGCATCTGTCATCTCCGATCAACGGCAGAACTTTCGCCCTGATTGCTTCCGGCGCTTCTCCGTTCAAGGCAGAGATAGCGTTTGGGCATCTTCCGGATTAGGCTGCAAAAGGCGAAACTGGCCTCCGGAAAGTCCGAACGATGATGAAACTCGATGGAATCGCGACGTTCGTCGCCGTTGCGGAAGCTGGTTCGATCAGCGAGGCCGCGCGCCGCCTAAGACTGTCGAAGTCCGTGGTCAGCGACCGCTTGGTCGAACTCGAGCGCAGCCTTGGCGCGAGGCTCGTGCATCGGAGCTCGCGCAGGCTGAGCCTGACGGAGGACGGCATCACCTTCCGCGAGAGAGCCTCCCGCATCGCCCACGAGGTCGAGGAAGCGATCGCCGAAATGGCCCAGCGCAGCGGCGCTCTCGTCGGCCCGTTGCGCATCTCCGCGCCTGTTACCTTCGGCCGAATGCATCTCGGGCCGGCGGTTTATCCCTTTCTCGCCAAGCATCCCGGCATCGAGTTGACACTCGATCTCGACGATCGGCGGGTGGATGTGTCGGCGGAGGGCTATGATGCCGTGGTGCGGCACGGTCCGCTCATGGATTCACGGCTGGTCGCGTGGCGGCTGGCGCCAAGTCGGCGGGTTCTCGTCGCTTCGCCGGATTACCTGGCACGGCATGGCACACCGGTCGCGGCAGGTGACCTCGAGAGCCATCGCGGAATCTTCTATACCAACCGGGGCGTCGATGATTGGCGGTTCCCGGGCCCAACCGGGGCAACAGTCGTCCGCGGTCGGGCGGCCCTGCGTGTGAACAACGGCGACATCATGCGGGACGCCGCGCTGTCAGGGATCGGCATTGCGCTCCTGCCGACCTTCATCGTCGGTCCCGACATCGCGAGGGGCCGCCTTCAGGTGATCGAGATTGGGCTGCGGTCCGCTCCGGAATTTATCTATGTCGCCCATCTGGAAGGACGGCGGCCTTCAGCCAAGTTGCGAGCCTTTGCCGACTGCTTGCGAGAGGCGTTCGGAGAGCCGCCATATTGGGAACATTGAGGGCGCGCCCGTGAGAAGCCCAATGCTGCCATCGCGCACGGGGCTGGGCTTATGGTAGCACTTCGATGCATCGGCAGATCCGGTCAGGGGCAAACTGAGTATTAGCGGATGTCGGTGCGAAGGTCGGCTCATCCCGGCGGTGCGGAAGTACCGCTAAGGTCAGCCCCGTGCCAAAACCGGTCATTGAATCAATAAGGGCAGCAAGCCGCTTCGGGGCTTCCCTACCAATGACCTTCGACGTTATCGGAGGGGCGGGACCGCGAGGATATCGATGGGGAGAGACCACAGGACCTTCTCGGCGACGCTTCCCAGGAGCGCCTTGGCGATGCCCGTGCGGCCGTGCGTTCCCATGATCAGGACATCGGGCGTCAGTTGCTCCACGATCGTGGAGATGACTGCGAAGGGGGCGCCCTCTTCGATCCGCATCGGCCGCCTGCGATCGTCGAGACCGCTCGCGTCGAGGAACGCGATCAGGTCTTTGGTGGCCCGTTCACGCTCCTCGGCCACGTACCCGTCAACGGTGTCTTGACTGAGCCCGGCATAGATCAACTTCCCTTTCGCCAGCGGCTCGAAGGCATGGACCAGCGTGAGCTCGGTGCCGGCCGGCAACCCCAGAGCCATACCAACCCTGACGGCGTTCGCTGACGGGTCGGACATGTCGACGGCGGCCAAGGCTGTCCGGTAGGGCTGATCCACCTCTCCGTTCACCATCAGGACCGGGAATGGACCCGTGCGGATCACGCGCTCGATGGTTGTTCCGACAAGGATATGGCTCAGGAGCTGCTTGCGAGGGGCTCCCATGACGATGAGGTCCGTCCGCGTCGATGCGGCTGCGCGCAGGATGCCGTCGAACGGGTCGCCCTCCACGACGAGCGCGCGCGCCGGGAGCCCGCGCAGCTCCGCGATCGCGCCGATCTGCCCGCCGAGAACACGCTCCGCCTCGCGCCTTACGAGTGCGACGAGATCCGGCGGCCGATCATCGTCCACGACATGCACGATGGTGAGCTCGGCGCCATTGCCCCTGGCCAGCAGGCCAGCCCGCCGCAAAGCCGCTTGTGACCGGGTCGAGAAGTCCGTTGCCGCGAGTATATGCATGGATTCATCTCCCGTGGGTTTGGATGACCCGGACGCTTCGTTCATATCCAGGACAGGGACTCCAAGCGCGGTGTCCCGACGCTCGCTTGATCACGGGGCACGGGTGCTCAACCGCTGAGGAGGCCATGGGCTTTTCGCGAACGGTCGGTTACGAGACCTCGGTCGCCTCTCGAAGCCTCGGGATCTCGTGCTCGGCATGACTGCGCACCGAAGCGATGGTGGCCTGAAGTGTCCCACGGGTCGAAGGCTGGGCGTTGCAAGGCACCCCCAGTCTTGTCCTTTCAAACCGAGTGCTCGAATGGGACGGGCACTCGCGTTCTCGATACGATGTGTGATCTGCGGCGGGCAGACAAGAGTGCTACTTGCCTGGGCGTTTGTAGCTCTCCGCGACCTTGCCGGCGCCGGCAAAAACCTGCTTGGCCTCCGCCGTTGTGAACGCTTCCGTCGTCTCGTTGTCGGTGACGCTGCCGGATGCGGCCGCCGCCAGAATGGCCGCCGACGCCTCTTTGGCGCTGGGCGCTTCCGTGATGATCAGAAAATCATACTGGCCGAGGGTGACATAGAAGCTCAATAGCTTCCCGCCGGCGGCCTCGACCAGATTACGGACGGCAGGCAGGCGATCTTCGGGGTTGGCAACGAGGTTCCTGACGGCCTCTGCCGAATAGCGGCCACGTGTGATGAAGATGGGCATCCGACTTCCTCCTGAGTTTGACCGGAGTTCTCAAACGCCAATAACGGGCTGGACGGCAGCCCTTGAGCAACCCGCCGATCACACGCCCGCAAACAGTAATCGTCAAGCGAATATGCTTGTGAATTCGGTGAAATGGCATGCCAATAAGAGGCGTCTCATTGACGGAGATATCATCATGCTTACGACGCACCGGCAGAATAATTGCTGCCCGCCCGGACAATTGTCATTCGAATTTCGCTGAACGGGGCGTCGCGGAGTGCGGTGCCGCTAGCATTCCACACTATTCCAGCAAATGCCTATCCACCGAATGGTCCGGAATGGGCCACGTAATGAAATTCCTGGGTTCTTCGGAGCGTCCGGTAATCTAAGGATTGCTGCCTTCGGGCTAACGTTTCAGGTGCGCTATGAGCAGCCAATCCGAACCGTCCCAAAAGAGACTGGCGATAGGACGATCGATAGCAGCAGCCAACCATCGAGCGAATACGATCGTTGTTCCGGCACGTTCGCCCCAGGCCACCATGGCAGGTCTACCCAGGCGACGAGCGGACACGAAAGGGCTATGTTGATTTATCGACCCGCAAGCTGATCGACCGGGGGGTCGCGTGGAACGTCGCCTGACCGCCATTGTTGCTGCAGACGTCGTGGGCTATAGCCGCCTTATGGGGGCGGACGAGACCGGCACGCTCGCCGCGCTCAAGAGCCATCACACCGAGTTGATTGAGCCCAGGATCACCGAGCATCACGGCCGTATTGTCAAACTCACAGGTGATGGCCTGTTGGCCGAGTTTCCGAGCGTGGTGAACGCCGTCGCCTGCGCCGCCGAAATCCAGCGCGGCATGCGCCAAAGAAATGACAGTGTGCCCCAGGATCGCTGGCTTGAATTCCGGATCGGCGTCCATCTGGGAGACGTTATCGTCGAGGGCGGCGATCTCTTCGGCGATGGCGTGAACGTGGCGGCGCGGCTCGAAGGGATCGCCAAGCCTGGCGGTATTGCGGTGTCCGGCTCGGTTCGCGATCACGTCGGCGCCCGGCTCAACCTCTCCTTCGAGGATATGGGAAAGCAAACCCTCAAGAACATCGAGAGAGCCGTTCGAGTCTACAACATCCTGCTGGATCCCTCTTCTGCCCACCCGGAACATGCCGCAACCGTTATGCCAACACAGGAGAGACAGAGGCGGTCGATCGCGGTGCTTCCGTTCACGAACATGAGCGGGGATCCGGAGCAGGAGTATTTTTCGGACGGCATGACCGAAGATATCATTACAGACCTGTCCAAGATCTCTGGTTTGCATGTCGTCGACCGCAACACCGTGTTCACCTGCAAGGGCAAGTCGCTCACGGTGCAGCACGCGGCACGGAAACTTGGCGTCCAGTTCGTCCTGGAAGGGAGTGTCCGCAAGGCAGGATCGCGGGTTCGCATTGCTGCTCAGCTCGTAGAAGGCCACACCGGTGACCATCTTTGGGCCGAGCGTTACGACCGCGACCTGACCGACATTTTCGCGATCCAGGATGAGATCACAGACGCAATCGTCCAGCAGCTCAAGGTGAAGCTCCTTCCGAAAGAGAAGGCCGCGATCGCTCAAGCCCCAACGGAGAATATCGAGGCCTACACCTACTATCTCAGGGGCCGGCAATTCTCCCACGAATGGTCGAAATCATACCTGCTCCTGGCGCGGCGGATGTTTTCCAAAGCGGTAGAACTCGATCCCCACTATGCCCGTGCCTACGCTGGCATCGCAAACTGCGACTCGGCTCTACATGCGTGGCATGCTGCCGAGGTCTCCCTTGATGGCATTCTCGAGATGAGTGCCAAGGCCTTAGCACTCGACCCCGACCTGGGCGAGGCCCACGCTGCGCAAGGACTGGCCCTGCATCAAAACGGGGGCCACGCGGAAGCCACGAGCGAGTTCGAGCGCGCCCTTGCACTCGACACCAACCTGTACGAGGCCAACTTCTACTATGCCAGGCTTCTCTATACGCAGGGCGATTTTGCAGCGGCCGCCAAGCTGTTTGAGCGCGCCGCCGAGCTCCGGCCCGACGATTACGTGTCGCCAGTCCATCTCATGACTCTCTATCATGCGCTGGGCCGGCCGGCAGATCGAAGGAGATGGGCACAGCTCGGAGTCGAGCGGGCTGAGCGGGCGCTCGATCTGCATCCGGAGAACTCGGGTCCTGCCCACCGAGGTGCCCTCGCGCTGGCTCACCTGGGCGAACACGACCGGGCGATGGACTGGGCGGCGCGCGCTATCGCGATTGACCCGGACGAGAGCTTGGCCCACTACAACATTGCTTGTGTGTACTCGCTCCTGGGGGAGCTTGATCAAGCGATGGACCATCTGGAGAAAGTCATTCCGCACATCTCCTCCGAGCTGGTGTTGTGGTTCAAGAACGATTCGGACCTGGACCCGATCCGCGCCCATCCACGCTATCAGAAGCTGTTTGAGACGCAGGACAAGCCGCGAGAGCCCAGCATCTAGAGCATTTTTCGGCTAGGCTAGGATTTCGGGCGGGCTGGAGGGCCGCTTGACGCCAATCCAAAAGCCATCCCTCCGCAATCCCGGTGATGATCAGGCCCGACCACGGAGTCGCATCGATCAGACGGATCAGCGGACTATCGCGCCTACGCGCAGGATAGCCGCGACGGGACGGGTCAGCCGGGGCGTTGCCCCCACACCGCCACTCCGCCCCCACCGAAAGCCCAGAAATCGGGCGAAGCCAGCAGGCGCAGCGCGTGATCCATCCGTTCGACGCTGATCGCCCCCGAAGCGATCATCCGGTCGTGCATCTGCTCGGCCGTGAGCGCGAAGAACTCCGCGCTTGGTGAGCCTCCCTGGAGCAAGGGGAAGTCGCCTTCGCCACCGATCTTCGAGAGGCCCGCCCGCGCGACGAGCTGCGGCAATGCACGGGCCCAGAAGCAATCCCGCCCCGACGCTTTGACGACGGTATCGGTCAGAGCCACCATGAAGTCCCGATATTCAGCGGACTCCGATGTGTGGACGGGGAAGAAATCCACTTCTTCGAGGAGCAGCCATCCCCCGGGCCGAACGGCCGCCACCATCCGCGCGATCGCGACGTCGGGTTGGGGTAGATGATGCAGAAGCCAACGGGTATGGACGAAGTCGAATGCGCCTTCCGGCAAGTCATCGCTGACGATGTCGTGTCGACGGGGTTCGAGATTGGGGCGCTGCAAGTCCTGAAGGAGCGCGGTGTTGATGTCGGTCGCGACCACTTTGCCGGTTGGCCCGACCTGATCGCTGAGCCATGTGGCGATCGAGCCGCCGCCCGCGCCGACTTCCAGGCAGTTCCAGCCTTCGCCAAGACCGAGAGCGATCGCACGTCGCTTCGTCATGGGATCGAGGTGCTGTTCGAGGAGGGACAGTCGCCGCCTGGCGCGTTCCCAGGAGTTATCCAGCGCGTAGCCAGCCATTTCGCCCCTCCGGAGATCGACCTGAAGGCACTGTCGCGTACTTTACATGACGAGATTGGGCCAGGCCAGATGCCGGATCGCCCGAGGCGCTCAGTATGAATCTTCGTGCCAATGGGATCAAACGCACAGTCGGGTATGTGTCCCAACCAAGGGATGGTCCGCGGTGGGTTCGGGACCGAGCTTCCTTGCGCCTTTGGAACGTTCGGTTCGATGAGGATTGCTGCCGGGAACGCTCCTCACCGGCAAGCGATCGGTTCTCGAGGTAACGCCAACCCGTCAATTCAGTCCGGCGCGGGCAAGTCCCTCGATCAGGCGCGCCCGATCCTCGGCGCGGACGAAAGAAGATGTTGCTGCGACCGCGTCCCGTGAGATGTCAGGGACCAGCGACTTGAGCCGTCCGAGCAAGTCCGTGGCAGCCTCCCGGTTGTCCAGAAGTCCGGCGCAGGCCGTGCCGATGATCAGCGGAACCGCGTGGCCGGACCGCATGCGATGCGCCTCCCATGCATAACGCAATCCAAGCTCGTAATTCGCGCCCTGGAAATACGCCATGCAGTAGTAGAACTGAAAGTCGCCGAGAAAAGCCTCGCGCGGGCTCAGTCTGACGGCGTAGTCGATGCAGGGAATGGCGTCCGCCGCGCGGCCCCCGTTGGCATGCGCAAGTCCCAACTGGCCGTGTGCGAATGCGGAGTTGGGGTTGAGCGCGACAGCCTGGCTGATCGCTGCCGTCGCCAGGACATTGTCACGCATCGCAAAGGCTATCATCGCCTGCGCAAGGTAAGCCCACGGTTCCTTGTCGTCCGCGGCAACGGCTTTCTGGACGATATCCCTGGCAAGGGCGAGGGCGGATCCCATGTCCTCCCATCCCTGGAATGCGCGCCATATGGTAATCCAACCTTTCATGGCGAGCGCCTGAGCATAATCGGGAGCCAGTCCGATGGCCCGATCGAGCAGGGGGAGCATCTTACCGCTGCTCTCCTCGGACAGCTGGGAACACAGGAACACCGCCCGTACGACACATTCCCAGGCATCGAGGCCATGATGCGGCTTCGGGCTTTCGCGGGCATGCTCTGCCGCCAGGAGTTCCGGCCCGATGCGGCCGACGACGCTTGCGGTGATTTCGTCCTGAATGACGAAGATGTCGCCGAGGTCGCCGTCGTACCTCTCGGCCCAGAGATGGGCCTCGGAGGCCGCGTCGACGAGCTGCGCAGTCACTCTCACGCGGTTGCCGGACTTGCGGACGCTCCCCTCGAGAACATAGCGGATTCCGAGTTCGCGCCCGATGGCGCGCACATCCACGGGCTTTCCCTTGTAGGTGAACATCGTGTTGCGGGCGATCACGAAGAAGCCCTTGAGCTTGGACAGCGCGGTGGTGATGTCCTCGGTGAGCCCATCGCTGAAGAAGTCCTGCTCCGGGTCGGCGCTCATGGCGTTGAACGGCAGCACCGCAATGGACGGTCGGTCCGGCAGTGCGGGCCTGGGCGACGCCGTTCGTGCGGTCGTCCCTTCCAGAAGGGCGCGGTACAGTCGCACCGGCCGCTCCATGTTCTTGAGCGCGCGTTCGCCGAGGTACTCGTAGTCGCAGTCAAGCTTGCCCTGGAGGTGATCGTACGCCGTGCCGGAAATGCAAATGCCGCCTGGATCCGCCAAAGCCTCGAGGCGGGCCGCGATGTTGACGCCATCGCCGTAGAGATCACCGTCGACCTCGTGGATCACATCGCCGAGATTGACGCCGATCCGGAAGATGATACGTCGCGCCGTCGGGATATCGGCCTGGTTCCCGGCAACGCCCTTCTGGATTGCGACCGCGCACGCGACGGCATCGACGACCGAGCCGAACTCCACGAGGGCACCGTCGCCCATCAGCTTGACGATGCGGCCCTGGTGCTCGGCCAGCAGCGGATCGATCACCTCCCGGCGCAGAACCTTCAGGGCCGACAGCGTCCCGGCCTCGTCATGTTCGACGAGGCGGGAATAGCCGACGACGTCAGCGGCCAGGATCGCGGCCAGCCGCCGCTCCGCTCTTGCCATGGCTGTCTCTCCCTCAGGAGATCCGCCGGATGAAGCCCAGGCGATTGACGCGACACGCACCATCCGGCTGCCCGACACCGCGACCGTGCCGGTTCATGATACCACTGAGACGGTCATGAGGCGACGCTTCACGAGAGTGCCGCCTTCGACAGGAACAGGATTCGCGAAGCGGTCGCTGCAAAGGTCTGTCGTGGTCCGATGGAAGGACGGCGTCCTTCGAAGGAAGGTCCGTTTTCGGGACTTCGAACCCACCGGCGCGCTGAACCTGCCGAAGCGGTTTCTTCCGTCGTCGGCAGTGGGAACAATCGCTCCGTCAGCCACGTGTCCCAACCTCAGGATGGTCCGGAATGGGTCAATCTAAGCCATTCAGCTTGGCCGTGACGAGGTCGGCTCTCTCGCTGATTCCTGACGTTCATTGATTCTGTCAGTAGGGTTCGGCCTGCGGGTGAGTCGATGGAATCGCGGAGGGAAAAGCTCACTCAGTTGAGCTCGCTTCCCATACGCTTCCCAATCCGGTTTTCTGGGAAGCAAGACCAAACCTGATCTGCATCTAAGCGCTTGATAAGGCTTGGTGAGCGCGCTGGGACTCGAACCCAGGACCCTCTGATTAAAAGTTAGGTGCTATTTCAATCTCTTGCTCGCCTGACGTTGCATGATGTTTCACGCGCCGTTGCGGCACAAGGATTTTCGTTGCACACTGTGTCCGGTTCGAAGTGATTGTTGCTTGTCGCGTGCTTACCCCGTGATTACCGGACGGACAATGCCCTCTCCAGCCCTGCCCCGCACCAAGCTGACCAAACGCATCATCGATGCGCTGAACCCGACCGAAAAGGACCGTGTCGTCTTTGATGCGGAACTGCCAGGCTTTGGGGTCAAGATCACACCCTCCGGCCGCAAGATCTTCCTGGTCCAGTACCGTTACCCGCCAGGGCGGGCCGGGCGCATCCGGCGCTACACGATTGGGGCCTATGGCGAAAGTCTCACCCCCGATCAGGCACGGGGCATTGCCGTTCAGGTGAAGGGCAAGCTGGCCCACGGCATCGATCCGGTAACTCACCGCGAGATGCTTCACGCCGAAGCCGCACAGGCTGTCCAGGACAAGAATCGGAAGTTGGGGACCTCGGTTGCGGCCATTGCTGCCGCCTTCATCACGCGTCACGCCAAGCCGCGCCTTCGGAGTTGGCGCGAGTACGATCGCATGCTCCAACATTACGTATTGCCCGAATGGGGCTCGCGGCCCATCACCGAGATCCAACGTTCGGATGTGACCGCCCTCCTCGACGCGATCGAGGAGAAGCGCAGCGCCGCCCTGGCTGACCACGTTCTGGCGATCATCCGGAAGTTGTTCAACTGGCATGCTGCCCGTGACGAGCGGTTCCACAGCCCGCTTGTGCGAGGAATGACCCGCACCAGCATTTCCGCCCGGGCGCGCGATCGTGTGCTAAGCGATATGGAGATCAGGGCGCTCTGGCAGGCCTTGATGGAAATCCCCTACCCGTTCGGCCCCTTCACTCAGCTCCTGCTTTTGACTGCTCAGCGTCGGGACGAGGTGGCCAACATGCGCTGGAACGAGATCGACGGCGACCTCTGGACCATTCCCCGCGAGCGCTACAAGAGCGGCAAGGCCAACACTGTTCCACTGACCGAGCAGGGTCTAATCATCCTTGCCACCCTTCCTCGCTCCGGGGAGTACGTTTTCACCACCACAGGCCACACGCCGATATCCGGCTTCTCGAAGGCCAAGGCTATGATTGATCGGGCGAGTGGTGTGATGGATTGGCGATTGCATGATCTCCGCCGCACCGCGCGGTCGCTGATGAGCCGAGCCGGGATCAGCAGCGAAATTTCCGAAAGGGTCCTTGGCCACGCGATCCCGGGCGTTGCCGGCGTCTACGACCGCCATAGCTACGTGCCCGAAAAGCGTGACGCCGTGCAGAAGCTTGCCGCGGAGATCGCTCGCGTCGTCGCCTGAGGCCAACCCTGAGAAGCGAGGGCGCATTCAGTTCGCCACAGCGGTAAGAACAAAGCCATTGCCTCAATCTTGCCAGCAGTGCTGCGCGGCGGTTACCTCGTCATAAGTCCTTCTAATTGCTGAATCCGTTGTGGCGGATTGCCACAAACTTAAAGCAACTTGTAGCAAAATTCCACAACACGTCGGCGCATCGTGGGACGGATAAATCATCGTCAGGCGGCCTGTCCAATGCAGCGAAGCACTGTGTAAGTAGCCATGGCCGTTCACACCCAGAACGATACTTTCTCGAAGTTATACACAATCGCTTTAAGCTTTCCTATGATTGCATATTGAAATCTTCTATTTGCATCTCAGGTCTTTGGGCAAAGACAGAGAGCATGCACCCATGACCATAGCCCACCCAGCAACGCGCAGGCCAAAGGCAGCGTCGAAGTCGCGCCAGCCATCACCTGAGCAAGAGCAATCCGAGCCAGCGTTGTTGCGCCACTTACGGACGCCGGAGGCCGCTCGTTACCTCGGCGTCTCCGTCTCGTTTTTGAACCACGCCCGGCTGAGCGGCTCCGGGCCCACCTTCAAGTAGCTCTCGCCCAAGCTGGTCGTCTACAGCGTGGACGATCTGCGGGCTTGGGCGAACAGCAAGAGCCGCTGCTCGACGAGCCCTTCTGGCCCCTCACACCCATAGCTAGCGCCGATCCCGGAGCAACCTCATGGCGAAGCAACTACAACAGCATGGCGCGCATCTTCGAACTCCAATCGAGCTTGCCTGCCTGCCAGATGACACGGTCGCTTGCGCCGCCGAGGTCGCGCTCTTCCTCGGCTGCTCGATCGCGCGGCTGCGCCGCTGGGAGCGCGAGGGATGCGGCCCGGACTGCCTGGCAGCCACGTCCGATACAGCCGCGGGTGAATATCGGATTGGTGACGTCCGGCGCTGGATGGCTATGCCGAGAACGCCTGCACATGAGCGGTGGCGAGCCAGCTAGCCGGTGATCCACCACCAACACGGCACGACGTAAGCAAGCTTAAATCGAGAAAACGAGGACAAAACGATGATGGATATCAAACCTGGAAAGGCCATGGCTACTGACAACGCGGCTGCGGGCCAGTCAGAAGTCGCATCAAACCCTTTTGCAGCAATGGATTCTGCGCAGATCGGCTCACACGCTTCCCTCGCGTACGCGTGTAGTATTCCTCGTAATAGGTTAGATGCTGTGGACGATGACACGAAGTCGGTCGGTCCCCTGCGCTCGGAGGGCAACCAGCTGAAAGGACGCTATGTCGAGAGGTTGCGAGCGGCTGCTCGGTTCGCTCATGAGATCGGATACCCCCTCAACCTCTGCATCGACATCAACTGGACCCGTACGTAGTTGGGCGACGACCCTGATGGCCAGGTGCTCTACCGACTGATGGAGTTGATCCGGAAATGGCTCAAGCCTCGGTACTGCGCGGTCTTTGCGCTAATCGCGGTTCGCGAGAATCCAGATCGACTCTCCAATACCCATATCCTGGTGCACTGCCCACCGACCGTTCTTCGTCCATTTGAACGGCAGGTACTAAGCGTTCTCAACGATGCTTGCCGTCGTTTGAACCCCGATGCCGTTGAGTTCAGCCCTGTTGGCAATGGCAATGCAACGATCGACGCGGCTCTTGGCAAGTTGCTTTACATGTCCAAAGGCCTCCCTCCTGAGGAAGCTTTGAAGCTTGGAATCCGGCCTGTTCCACAAGGATCCATCTACGGCAAACCCTACTCCATTTCCCAAGATATCAACCACGCCGCACGCCAAAGGCATGCAAATCGCAAAGCAGGAATGCCCTGTGACCGAAAACACTTGTCAAATTCTAACCGCAGCGACGGCGAGTGAAAAGATGCTAACTTTGCTAGACATCAACGATTTTTCAGATCGCTATCAACTCAGTCCGTCAACGGCTCGCAGACTAGTTCGCACTGGCGAAGTTAAGGCCGAAAAGATCAATGGCCGGTACTTAATTGATGCGCGCGACGCCGATCAGTGGATGTCGCTGAACCCATATCGCGCATGGGCGAAAGTCATCAGCCAACCCGATCGTCCACTCATTGCGCTGAATACGATTGACACTAGGGCGCTTTATATCTGCTCGGTTAATCACAACGTGGCTGCCCTTGAGGCTCGTGGAAAGCTGACAGGGACTGTGAATCGCTTGCGTAACCGCGGCATTACAATTGAGTGGCGATGGCTCCGCGGAAGCCATCCCTGCTATTGCCTTAAGGACATTATCGAAGTCGACCTTACGGATAAAATCTGGCGGATCGGCCCCCACCCATTTTACCAGGGTAGTCGTCGGTAAGTTTGTCGGCACCGGTTTATCGGTTGAGCGATTTGAATGGTTTAGCCTGACCGCATTGCAACAGTGAATGAAGTCATTGCCATGTCGCCCGAAGGGGCTCGCTGAATCTCTAGCTGCAGGCTGACGACGGGTGCAGCTCCGGCATTTTTGCAGCGGCCGATGAGGGCGGCCATTCACGGGCTGCGAGTCGATTGATAGGGCTATAAGCGCAATTTGGTACTCTGTTTTATAGGTCGGCGACAGGGTGCTATCGTCCGCACCTTCGAACAGCACCGACAAGTCGCGTTTCATTCCCTCCACCGTCCGATCAACGCAGATCGGGTGGCTCGCGCGTAGATGATTAACCCGTCTCGGGAAGTCCGACCTTCGAATTTGATATGAGACCTGTCCTGGCCCTGGAGTAAGCGATTTCCATTTCGCGAGATGCTGACCTCAACTCTTGCTGCCGCTTGCCCGCTCCCGCCGGGGCGTCTGGCCGGATTGGTTGTAGCGCGTCGCCAGCCGAGTTGCAGGTACAGTGGCAGGGTGCAACTGCAGGCGAAAAGTTGCACCTTGCAGCGAACAGATCATTGCCGCCAAATTTGAGATCAATCCCGTTGCTCTCTTTTCAGCGCCCTGTTTTCACGATAGGTTTCTTGTGCATCCCGAGAGGGCCTAATGGCCCCGCCAACCAGCCGAGACCGGCAACGGTGGCAAGACGATGCGGCCCGAAGGGGCACCAATAGGTCTTCTCAGCCCTCCGACGATGCATTGAAGACCATTGGAAGGGTCTTATGACACAGAACCAGCGTGAGGTCCTCGAGCAGGCTCGGAATACGATGTATTGCGCTTTCGGCTTGCTGTGGGCGGCTTATCCATTGGCTCTAGCGAAAAGCCTCAGGAGAAGCTGATGTCGATGGGCCGCTCGCCGCGCAGTTCACGCAGCGTCTCGGCGTTGGGGCAGTAGCCGCGGTAGGTCAGGGACGCCTGTCCGTGGTCGAGATCCCGTCGGCAGCGGGCGACGACCGCACATTGCGAGCAGGTCAGGCTCATGTCGCGCATCAACGCGGCCTGCCAATGCCCGATCCAGTTCGGATCAAGAAGGAGAGCCTCCATCAGCCGCGGCAGCTCCGCTCCCGCCTGGGCGCCACGCGCCACGAGGCGCGCCACCACGTCCTCGGGAACGCCGATGTCGCGCGCCACCGCCTCCCTCTGCTCCGGTCCGAGGGCGTAGAATTCGTTCGCTCGTGCCCGGTTCGATCGCCACTGCCTGATCGTCGCTGCCAAACCCACGGCCGCCTCCATGCTGAGACGCCAGGATGCGCGAGACCTGATAGCGGGACATTGATTCAGAGCAAGCAAACGTCACATTCGCCTCGTCAGGTCACTAGGCGAGGACAGGTGAACACCTTCCAGTAAGCTAGGGCGAACCCGACGAAGGCCGCGGCCCAAGCCCCTCCGGCGATGTGCAGTAGCACGCCGCTCCAGGTGGGGTGGATCGCGGCGCAGACGCGCGCTATCGCTGCCACGACTACGAGCAGGTAAAGTGCCTGCATGGAGGCCGTCGCGACGAGGGCGCGGCCAGTATGGCCTAGGCTCGCCCGCGACATCACGGCTAGCGTCATCACACCCATGGCGCCACCGGTCCAGGCATGGATCCCCGCTCCGGCAGGCAGCAACCCGAGACTGGCCAGCCCCGTGAGGAGGAAGCCGATTGACACGAAGGCATAGCCGACGTGCAGGATCAGCACGAGGCGATCACGCCAGGTGCGCTCTCCGGCCCAGCGCGCCTGTCGTGCAGCCTGAAGCACGCCAGCGGCAATGAGCGCTGCTCCGCTCGCGCGCCAATCCGGAACCGCGATCCAGAAGAGAAGTGCAATGCCGGCGACGATCATCGAGACCATGTCGAAGCGGTCGAACGGCGCCGGCAGACGGCCGGGGTTCTCGCGCACGAGCCAGTTGCGCGTGAAGCTCGGGATGATGCGCCCGCCGACCAGCATGATCAGCATCATGACGGCGGCGATGCCGGAGCGGATGCCGTGGTCGGCGCCACCGAGAACATGGGCCTCGACATGGAAGACGACGTTGCCGACGGCCAGGAGGCCGAGGACGATCAGGACCTTGAGGTTGCGCCAGTTCCGTCCTGTGACGATCTCGCGGGCCATGGCAGCGGCGACGAGCAGCAGGAACGCATTGTCGATGACGGCCGCCGTCCCCCAGCCGATCCAGGCCGAGGTGGTTACGGAGAGGCGGCCCGCAATCCAGACGAGCACGAGGACGAGCAGCGGCCTGCCCTGAAGCGGCATGCGCCCGGTCCAGTTCGGGACGGCCGTCAGCAGGAAACCGGTGATCACGGCGGACAGATAGCCGTAGAGCATCTCGTGGACGTGCCAGTCGCGCGGAGCAAAGGCCGTTGACAGCATTAGCTCGCCGTAGAACATCGGCAGCCATGCCAGGATGGCCAATCCAGCGTAGAGGGATCCGAACAGGAAGAAAGGCCGGAACCCGTATGAGAGAAGTGCGGGACCCTTGTAGTCCCGCGGGCGTGGGATCGGCGCCATCACCGACCTCCCTTGCATGTTCGGGCAGCCGACCGGGGCAGGAATCCAGGCCGTGCCTCCCGCGACCGCACCGACGCCGCCGCGGCATGGTTGCCGCGGCCGGGCATGTCGACGGCAGTTGTCACTTCGCGGCGGTCTGGGTTGCCGCGAGCTTATCGAAGAGGTTTCCGAAGGTCTGCTTGGCCTTGCCGGGATGCGTCGCCGCCTTGGCCTGGTCCGCGTTCGTCGGTTCGCCGACGACGACCATGCCGACCATGCCCATGCCGTAGTGCGGCTTGCACTTGTAGCCGTAGACGCCGGCCTTGTCGAAGGTGACCGAGATCTCTTCGTTGGGCTTGCCGACAAAGGTCTTGCCGCCTTCGGGGAGCATGGTCTCGATGCTCTCGACATTGTGGCCCTTGTCGGTCGCGACGAACTTCACGGTGTCGCCGGGATTGATCTTCACCAGCGCGGGCTCGAACACCATGACGCCCTCGGTGCCCTTGTTGAGCATCTTGACCTCGACCTCGGCCGCCCCGGCGGCACCAACGAAGCCGAAAGCCGCCACGAGGGCGCCGAGCACGATGACCTTCCGCATGATTGTCTCCTGTTGCATTGCGAAACCGATGAGCTCCTGTCCGGAACTCTTGGGACGCTGATACGCCTTGCGGGACCACGCGTGATTGATCTTGCGCAATGAGTTGGCGCTTTTGCGCGAAGGCCGAGACGGGATTCAGGTCTTGCTTGCAACGTGACAAACAGTTCTGCCGTGGACGTCTCGCGGATCGTGCCACCCATCGTGCCACCCCTTGAAACCTGGAACTCAACCCGCTTCAGTGGAACCGAGCCGGGCCGTTCGAACGGAACATTCCGCTTGGCCGTTGTCTCCATATGGTTACAAATCCGTCGGTGCTCTGCCCGCGGCCCAATTCGGTAGAGGAAGGTGAATGGCCAACGTCGATCGATCCCTCGTCGAAGGACTTCCGCTCTTTGCCGGACTGGCATCGGAACAGGTCGACCAGTTGCTCCAGGAGGCGCAGTCGGTGCGCTATCCCAAGGGGACGAACGTGTTCCAGCAGGACGAGGCGGCCCATTCCTTCTTTGTCCTGCTGCACGGGCACTTGCGGGTGTTCAAGCTCACCCCGGACGGGCAGCAAGTCGTGGTCCGCTTCGTTGCGCCGGGCGAGGTGTTCGGCGTGGCCATGGCCATCGGTCGCAAGACCTATCCGGCGACCGCGATGGCGGTGGTCGACAGCATCGCCCTGGTCTGGCCCTCGGCCGCGTGGCCCCGCCTTGTGGCGACCCATCCCAGGTTGGCGGTCAACACCCTCCAGACCGTCGGAAGCCGGTTACAGGATGCCCATACACGCGTGGTCGAGATGTCGACCGAGGAGGTCGAGCGCCGCATCGCCCATGCCCTGCTCCGGCTCGCGCAACAGGCCGGGCGCAAGGTCGAGGCGGGGGTCCAGATCGACTTCCCGATCACGCGCCAGGACGTCGCCGAGATGACGGGAGCCACGATGTTCACGGTGAGCCGGGTCCTGAGCACCTGGGAAAGCGAGGGTCTCATCGCGGGAGGGCGCCAGAAGATCATGATCCGCGAGCCGCACAAGCTGCTGCTGCTCGCCGAGGGTTCGCCCCGTTGAACGGGACGTGGCCGCACGGCGGCGCATCCCACCCGGTCAGGAGCGGCACCGTCCTGCACCACCGTCGCACTGCGCCGCCTGCCTGACGTCGGCCAGGAAAACCGCGAGATCGACATCGTGCTCGCGACACGCGTCCGCGACGGTGTGGAAGCAGCCGATCGGGCATCCGACGCAGTGCATCGCGTGGTTCAGGAAAACCCGGATGGTCGCCGGTGAACGTCGCATGACGTCGTCAACGAGTTGGGTGGATTCGATGGTCATCAAAACCTCCGATAGTTTGGGACATGCATCGAGTGTAGCCCCGGATTTCGCGGCGGTGTTTGCGCCGGGGCAAAGAGGCGGCCAGTCCGATGGGCGACAGTGGGACACATCCTCAAGGAGCACGGCCATGGCCAGTCCCACGAACAAAACGCCGCCCCTAGATCCCGATGTCCTCGATTGCCTGCTGGAGGTGATGGATCCCGAGGTCGGGCTCAGCGTGGTCGACCTCGGCCTCGTCTACGGGGCGACGCGGGACGACAATGGCATCGCGGTTGAGCTTACGCTGACCACCCGCGCCTGCCCGCTCGGCGAGATGCTCGTCGATGATGCACGGGAGCGGCTGTCGCGCCGCTTCCAGGACGCGGGAGTCGTCGTCAGCCTGGTGTGGGACCCACCTTGGAACCCGGACCGCATCACCGACCGGGGGCTCGAGCTTCTGGGCCGCGAACCACCGGGAGCGGCCTGATGGGATCCCAGCTCGTCGACCCATCGGCCATGCCGCCGAACCCGGTGTCCGTGCGTTCCCGGATGGGGGTGAGGATCACGCTCCTCGGCTTCGGCATCCTTGCCCTGTTGACGGGCCTTTGCGGTGCGATGGGACGGCTCGGATGGACATTGCCCCATGGCGCGTCGCTCGCCGCCTTGCATGGGCCCCTGATGATCTCCGGCCTGTTCGGCACCCTGATCGGATTGGAGCGTGCGGTGGCGCTCGGCAGCCGTTGGAGTCTTGCTGCCCCGATGTTCTCGGGAATTGGCACGCTCGCGCTGGTCGTCGGCGCACCCACGGCATTCGGGGCGGCAAGCTACGTGGTGGCAGCCGCCATCCTGTCGATGGCCTCGCTCGTCATCACCATCCGGCAGCCCGCGGTCTTCACGGGCACGATGTCTTTCGGTGCGCTCTCCTGGCTCATCGGGAACATCCTCTGGCTCCTCGGCGAGCCGATACAGGGCGTCGTCGGATGGTGGCTCTCATTCCTGATCATGACCATCGCGGGCGAGCGCCTTGAGATGAGCCGGCTCCTGCCGGGCAGGAAGGGAAGTGAGATCATCTTCCTCGTCGCCGTCGGGCTTCTCGCCGCCGGGTCCCAGAACGGCATCGCGACCGAGAACGGTGCCGTCCTGTACGGGCTCGCCCTACTCCTCACCACCCTGTGGCTGATGATGAACGACATTGCCCGCGTGAGCGTGCGCCGGGACGGGATCACCCGCTTCATGGCCGTGTGCATGCTGTCGGGATACGTCTGGCTGGGGCTGGCCGGGATCGCGCTGATCGCCTTTCCGCCAAGCGCCACGGCGTATGGCTACGATCTCGCGCTGCACGCAGTCCTGATCGGCTTCGTCCTCTCGATGGTGTTCGGGCACGCTCTCGTCATCCTGCCGGCCGTGGCCCGCATCCGGGTGCGCTATGCCCCGGTGCTCTACGCTCCCCTCTCGCTTCTGCATGCCTCCGTCATGTTGCGGATTGGCGCCGATCTCGCCGGGTGGGACGTTGGGCGCAAGGGAAGCGGCATCCTCACGTTGCTCGCTCTCCTGGCCTTCGTCGGCAGCCTTGCCGTCACCGGATGGCGCCGCAGGCGGACCCACATCCGGGAGGCGGATGCAGGGCCGCGCGTTGTTCCGGAAGCATGAAACCCAGGTAGGAGTCCATGGACCGCAGCCGACACATCGGGATCATGACCAGGAAGGTTAGCGCACTGGTTGCCGCCCTGTCCCTGATCCTGCACGTCGGGCTGATGGCGCTGTCCGCACCACCGACCTCGTTACCCCTCTTCGGTCAGGGTGCATCGGCACACAAAGTCCATCATTCGCATGAAGGGGGCGATCCCCGGCAGGACGACCGCGGCAAGGCGGCGGGGCACGAGAAGCCGTGCTGCATCCTGAGCTTCCTCAGCGGCGTCCCGGCGCCGGCCCCCGGCAGCGTGCAGCCCCCGGCGCATCCTGCCGTCATCCTGAGCTACGTGGCCCAGGGCTCGCCCGAGACGGCCCCATCCGTTGATCCCTATCCTGTCGGCGCCCGCGCGCCGCCCGTGACGGCTTGATCGTCAAGTCACGACCAGCCCTCCAACAACAGGATCAAACCATGAGTACCCTGCTTTCCCGCGGGACGATCGCCGCCGCCCTCCTCGCGCTCGCCGGCCCTGCCCTCGCCCACACCACCCTCGAGGTGCAGCAGGCCCCCGTTTCCTCCACCTACAAGGCCGTACTCCGCGTCGGCCACGGCTGCGAGGGAGCCCCGACCCTGAAGCTGCGCGTCCGCATTCCCGAAGGCGTCATCGGCGTCAAGCCGATGCCCAAGCCGGGCTGGGAGATGGAGACCGTCAAGGCGCCCTACGGCAAGACCTACGACTACTACGGCACCGCACTGTCCGAAGGCGTGCGCGAGATCGTCTGGACGGGCAAGCTGCTCGACGAGCATTACGACGAGTTCGTCTTCCGGGCCTACCTGACGGACAGCCTCAAGCCGGACACCATGCTCTACATCCCCGTGGTCCAGGAATGCGAGGGCGGCAAGGCCGATCGTTGGATCGAGATCCCGGCTGAGGGCAAGAAGGCGGACGACTACCGGTATCCGGCGCCGGGGCTGAGGCTCCTGCCGGCCAAGGCCACCCACTGACGAGGGAGCGGGAGCCGCCCGTGAGGACGGCTCCGCCGCCACCATGACGCGCGCGATCCTCTTCATGCTCTGGCTGACGCTTGCCGCTCTATGCGGCAGCGGCGGCGCCCTTGCCCATGCGGCCCTGGTCGAGTCCCATCCGGTGGACGGCGCCACCATCGAGGGCGCGCCGCCGACCGTCCGCCTGCGTTTCAACGAACCCGTATCGCCCCTTGTCCTCAGCCTGACGGATGCGGCGGGCCGTACCCATCGCGATCTCTCGGTGGCGGCGCGCAACGAGGTGCTCGAGATCGCGATGCCGCCTGGACTTGCGCGAGGCAGCCACGTGCTGAGCTATCGGGTCACGTCAGGCGACGGCCATCCCATCGGCGGCTCCATCGTCTTCTCGGTCGGGGCTCCGACCCGACCCGCAGCCGCTACAGGATCCGATGGAGACGAAGGGACCCGCACTGCCCTCTGGCTCGCGCGGACGGGGCTGTATCTGGGCCTGTTCCTCGGCGTAGGCGGCACCTTCTTCCTGGCGTGGATCGCTCCTGGCCAAGCTGTCGGACGGACAGGCCGGGCTCTCGCCGTCTTCCTCGCGGTCGGCATCCTTTCCACCGTCCTGTCCGTAGGGATTCAGGGGCTCGACGCGTTGGGCGCATCGCTTGCGTCCCTCAAGATGCCTGCCGCCTGGGCGGCCGGATGGGGAACGTCCTTCGGCTGGACGGCTGCCATCGGGGCGGTCGCCTTGTCCGTCGCCGGGCTGGGCTTGCACGGCGCTGCCGGATGGCGGCGGGCATGCAGCCTCCTGGCGTTGTGCGGGATCGGACTGGCCCTGGCATCGAGCGGCCACGCCAGCGCGGCGTCCCCGCAATGGCTGACGCGAACCGCCGTATTCCTCCACGCGGTCGGCGTCGCCTACTGGATCGGCGCCTTGATCCCGCTGGCCGTCCTCGTCCGGAAAGGGGGACCTGACACCTATCGGGCCGTCCGGCGCTTCTCCGGCTGGGCGATCGTCGCGGTCGCGATCCTGTCGCTGACGGGCTTGGTGCTCGCGGCCATCCAGGTTGAGGAGTTCGCGAACCTGACGACGACCGCCTACGGGCGCATCCTGATCGCGAAGACGCTGTTGGTCATGGCCCTGCTCGGCATGGCGGCCGTCAACCGCCTCTGGCTGACGCCTGCCTTGGCCGCTCCGTCAAGGCGAGGCGAGACGTGGCTCGTCCGGTCGATCGGGGCCGAGATCGTCCTGTCCCTGGCCATTCTGGCGGCCGTCGGGCTGTGGCGCTTCACGCCGCCACCGCGGGCGCTCGCCGCTTCCGCCGTGGCCGCCGCCTCGGCCAGCGCCCACCTGCACTCGCCGGGGGGCATGGCGCAGGTGACCCTGTCGCCGGGTCGGGTCGGGACCGTGAGAGCAAGGATCGTAATCGCGTCCGGCAAGGCCGTTCCCCTCGATGCGAAGGAGGTGACGCTGGTCTTTTCGAAACCCGATTCCGGGATCGAGGCCATTACCCGCCGGGCGAGGAAGTCGGACGGGAGTGCCTGGGAGATCGACAACCTGGCGGTGCCCGTCGCGGGGTCGTGGCAGGCGAAGGTGACGATCCTCGTCGACGACTTCGACACGGCGACGCTCGAGGGCAGCATCACCGTCAGGCCATGAACTAGGTCGGAGCCTTCCGCCCGTCGTGCAGCTCCGGCAGGTCCGATCGCAACCAGACCAGGCGGGCGATCGCGTGCCCGGCCAGTTCCTGTACCTGCGCCAGGGACGTATCGTCCTTCAGGCTGTCGCCCGCCTCGAGGTAGCGGTCTACGAGCAGCTCCGCGAGCGCGACTGGATCGCCTGGGATTCCCTTGTCGGGCACGGCTGTGGGGATCGATGCCAGCTCTGGATCGTCGGCATGCTGCCGCGCTTCCTCCGCGAACCCGATGAGGCGACCACGCTCCTCCGGCGGTGCCTGGTCCACGAGAAACTCGAGCAAGTCGGCGAGCCGGCGCTCGAGGGTGGCGAGATCGGTCATCCCATCGGCCCCTTGGGCTTCCGGCTGCCGCCGCGCGGCGTGGAAGGCGTTCCGCCGCTCCTGCCTGAGGATGGCGACGTGACCGAGTTCCTCGTGCGCCATGGCCTCGGCCGCCCGCCGGATCTCGGGGGCTTGCGCGTGGGCGGCGACATAGCTCCAGAAGGCGAAAGCACGCTCCTCGTTGCGCACCGCCATCGAGAATGCGCGGTAGGCGCTCAGCAGCCGGGGATGGGCCGTGCCCACGCCCTCGTCGTCGAACGTCTCCGGCATCTCCCAGCGGATCGATGCCGGATCGGGCTCCCGTCCCTTGGACTTGAGAGACCAATTCACGATGCCGTCGAGGTGGCCTCGCTCGTCGGCGGACAGGCGCTCGAACACCTCCGCCAGCGCGGGATCGCCTTCCTGCCGCATGCGCGCGGCGATCTCGGCGTAGCGGGTTGCCGCCTCCTGCTCCATGGCCGCCGCGATCGCGAACAGCTCCTCCAGGGACTTAACGGAACCGACGGGTTCCCGCTTCAGCAGCGACATCGTCCTCTCCAGGCAACCCAGGACCATTGACAGGTCAGCTTTCATGAGGTGAGCTTGACGCAGATCAATGTTCGCCCGACCACATGACGCATGATGGTTGTGGGCCATGAGAGATCGATTTCAACGGTCCCGGAATGACCGAAGCCTTTCATCGGAACCGATCCGATCCAAGGCCGCTGAGGTTTTTCCGTTCGGAAGCCCAAACGCTATCCTGGACGGTCCCCCGTTGGCAAAAGCGCACTCGCTCGATCCCGACCGACTTCTTGCGAATATCGATCTGAAGCGCCTTTGGATGGTGGCTCTGCTCGGCTTCGTGATCCTTCTCCTTTGGACGAGTTCCGGCATGGCGGCAGGGCGCGTGCAGGAGTTCCTCCCGAAGGCCCAGCCCGCGGACTTTTTCCCTGGGGCCGACCGCTTCGGAGCGCCTCAGGGCGATCCGCCGCTCGTCTCCGTCCAGCAGGGCGACCGCCTGCTCGGTTACGTCTACCTGAACACCGACGTCACGGGCGCCACCGGCTATTCGGGCAAGCCGATCAACCTCCTGGTCGGCATCGACCCGAACGGCGTCGTGACCGGCATCAAGCTGGTCGACCACAAGGAGCCCATCGTCCTCGTCGGCATCCCCGAACGCCGCATCGTCGAGGCGGTGAACACGCTCGTCGGCAAGGACATGAGGCCGGTCGCGAGTGGAGCCGAACGTCCGCCTCAGGTCGACATCGTCAGCGGCGCGACCGTGACGGTCCTGGTCATGGGCGACAGCGTCGTGCGCTCCGCCGTGCGGCTGATCCGCAGCGGCCGCCTCGGCACCGCTCAAGGCACTGCTGCGTCCGCTGCCGCTCCCCCGGCCGCGAAGTCCCTCGACCAGTCCAAGAGCGAGGTCCGTGACTGGCAGACATTGCTCGGCGATGGTTCGGTGCGCCGCTTGTCGCTGACCGTCGGTGAGGTGAACGAGGCCTACGCCAAGGCGGGCAACCGGGAGGCGGCCAACAACCCGGAGACGGGCGATCCCAACGACACCTTCATAGACCTGTACGTCGCGCCCGTGAGCGTGCCGACCATCGGGCGCAGCCTGCTCGGCGATGCAGCGTACGCGCAACTCAAGGCACGGCTCAAGCCGGACCAGCAAGCCATCGTCGTGGCCGGCGAAGGGGCCTACTCGTTCAAGGGGTCGGGCTACGTGCGCGGCGGCATATTCGACCGCATCGAGTTGCTCCAGGAGGGACAGGGCACGCGCTTCCGCGACCGCAACCACACCCGTCTCGGCGACCTTGCGGCGGAGGGCGCACCGTCCCTGCGCGAGATCGCCCTGTTCGTCGTGCCGGAAGACTTCAGGCTCGACCTCACCGAGCCGTGGCAACTGCAACTGCTCGTGCAGCGCAACGTCGGCGCGCGCGACAAAGCCTTCCTGACCTACGATCTCGAGTACACGCTGCCGGACCGGTACCTGCGGATCGAGCAGCGCCCGCCCGCCGCGCAGGCGCAAGCCCAGGTCCAAGGCCAGCCTGCCGCGCCGACATCCGCACCCGCCGAACCGTCCCTCAACGACGCCGCCGCGCTCGTGGCAGGAGAGATCGAGGAGCCGCTCTGGCTCAAGATCTGGAAGGCCAATACGGTCTCGATCGGCATCGCCACACTCGCTCTTCTCGTTCTCACGGGCATCTTCTTCTTCCAGGATGCCCTGGTCCGCCGTCCTCATGTCTACGTCTGGGTCCGGCGTGGCTACCTGACCTTCACGCTCGTCTGGCTCGGCTGGTACGCCAACGCCCAGCTCTCGGTCGTCAACGTCCTGACCTTCACGAACTCGCTGATCACGAACTTCAACTGGGAGTTCTTCCTGGCGGCGCCGCTGATCTTCATCCTGTGGGCGGCGGTCGCGGCAGGGCTGCTGTTCTGGGGCCGCGGCCCGTTCTGCGGCTGGCTCTGCCCGTTCGGTGCATTGCAGGAGCTGACGAACACCATCGCGCAATGGCTGAAGGTGCCCCAGATCACCGTGCCTTGGGGCCTGCACGAGCGCCTGTGGCCGATCAAGTACGTGATCTTCCTCGGCCTGTTCGGCCTCTCGCTGTACGACGTCGCGCTCGCTGAGGTCTTCGCCGAGGTCGAGCCGTTCAAGACCTCGATCGTCCTGAAGTTCGTCCGCGACTGGCCCTTCGTCATCTATGCCCTGACGCTGCTCTCGGTCGGCCTGTTCATCGAGCGCTTTTTCTGCCGCTATCTCTGCCCGCTCGGCACGGCGCTCGCGATCCCCGGCAAGATCCGCACCTTCGAGTGGCTCAGGCGCTGGCCCGAATGCGGCTCGCCGTGCCAGCGCTGCGCCAAGGAATGCCCGGTGCAGTCGATCCATCCCGAGGGCTTCATCAACGTCAACGAGTGCATCTACTGCATGCACTGCCAGGAGCTGTACCACGATGATCAGCGCTGCCCGCACATGATCCAGGTGCGGCTCAAGCGCGAGAAGCGCGAGGCGCTTTCGTCCCCGTCCATGCGCCAGAGCAAGGACGGCGGCCGGGGCCCTGCTAAACCGATCATCACCCACAAGGGCAAGGTGGTCGGAACACCAACGGACGCGCCGGACACGGCCAACGTCCCCACCACCGCTTCATGAGCGACAAGGAGGCTCACGTGTCACAGGAAGACAAGAGGAACGGTCTCAGCCGCCGTCAGGTGATCGGCACGACCGCCGCGGCGGCCGCGGCAGGAGCCGCAGGCGTGGCGGGCGGCGTGTCCCTGAAGGATGCGGGCGTGATCACGCCTGCCGAGGCGCAGACGCGTCCGGCCGCCCCGGCGGCGCGGCCTGCCGGCCCCGCCAAGTACGAGGTCAAGCCGGGCGAGCTCGACGAGTACTACGTGTTCTTCTCCAGCGGCCAGACCGGCGAGGTTCGCATCATCGGCTGCCCGTCGATGCGCGAGCTGATGCGCATCCCGGTGTTCAACCGCGACAGCGCCACCGGCTGGGGCCAGACGAACGAGAGCCTCAAGATCCTGACCGAGGGCCTGACGCCGCAGAACCGCGAATTCCTGAAGGACCGCGGCGGCACCTACATGAACGGCGACCTGCACCATCCGCATCCGTCCTTCACCGACGGCACCTACGACGGGCGCTACCTGTTCGCCAACGACAAGTCCAACACCCGCGTCTGCCGCATCCGCCTCGACGTGATGAAGTGCGACAAGATCGTTCAGTTGCCGAACCAGTCGACCGTGCACGGCCTGCGCGTACAGAAGTACCCGAAGACAGGTTACGTGTTCTGCAACGGCGAGGACCGCGTGCCGATCCCGAACGACGGCAAGATCCTCGACGACCCGAAGCAGTACACCTCGATGTTCACCGCCGTCGACGGCGAGACCATGCAGGTCGCCTGGCAGATCAAGGTCGACGGCAACCTCGACAACGTCGATGCCGACTACCAGGGCAAGTATGCCTGGTCGACTTGCTACAACTCCGAGGAAGGCGTGACGCTGGCCGAGATGATGGCGAAGGAGCAGGACTGGGTCGTCATCTTCAACCTCAAGCGCATCGAGGAGGCCGTGAAGGCCGGCAAGGCTGAGATGATCAGCGGCGTCCCCGTCCTCGACGGCAAGCATGGCTCGCCGTACACGCGCTACGTCCCGGTCGGCAACAGCCCGCACGGCATCAACACGGCGCCGGACGGTATCCACTTCGTGGCCAACGGAAAGCTGTCGCCGACCGTGACCGTCTTCGATGCCCGCAAGCTCGACGACCTGTTCGACGACAAAATTCAGCCGCGCGACGTGGTCGTCGCCGAGCCGGAACTGGGCCTCGGCCCGCTGCACACCGCCTATGACGGCAAGGGCAACGCCTACACGACGTTGTTCCTCGACAGCCAGGTGTGCAAGTGGAACATCGACCTCGCCATCCGGGCGTTCAAGGGCGAGAAGGTCAACCCGGTTCTCCAGAAGCTCGACGTGCACTACCAGCCCGGGCACAACCACACCTCCATGGGCCAGACCAAGGATGCGGACGGCAAATGGCTGATCTCGCTGAACAAGTTCTCGAAGGACCGCTTCCTCAATGTCGGTCCCCTCAAGCCCGAGAACGACCAGCTCATCGATATCTCGGGCGACCAGATGGTAATCGTGCATGACGGTCCGAGCTTCGCCGAGCCGCACGATGCCACCATCGTCCATCGCTCGAAGATCAGCCCGGTCCATGTCTGGAACCGCAACGACCCGTTCTTCGCCGACGCGGTGCAGCAGGCCAAGGCGGACGGCGTCGACCTAATGGTCGACTCGAAAGTGATCCGCGACGGCAGCAAGGTGCGGGTCTACATGACCTCGGCCGCGCCGGCGTTCGGCCTGGAGCGCTTCCTGGTCAAGCAGAACGACGAGGTCACGGTCTACGTCACCAACGTCGACGACGTGGAGGACCTGACCCACGGGTTCTGCATCGTCAACTACGGCATCAACATGGAGGTGGCGCCGCAGGCGACGGCATCCGTCAGTTTCAAGGCCTCGAAGCCGGGCGTGTACTGGTACTACTGCACCTGGTTCTGCCACGCGATGCACATGGAGATGCAGGGGCGCATGTTCGTTGAACCGCAGGCGACCTGACGACATGATCCACAATCGCATCATCGTGCGACTGGCGCTGGCGGCCCTTGCCGCCAGCGCCACCCTGCCCGCCTTGGCGGAACGGATAGCTGTTTCGCCAGGCGATGCCGCTCAGGACATCATTGATCTGGCGGCGGACGGAGACACCGTGGTGTTCAAGTCCGGCGAGCACCACGGCCCCATTCGCATCAACCGCAAGCTGACCATCGAAGGAGAGAACGGCGCCGTGCTCGCAGGCGGCGGAAAAGGCAGCGTCGTGACCATTTCGGCACCCGGAGCCATCGTGCGCGGGTTGACCGTCCGCGGTTCGGGCAGGGACCTGGAGAAGATGGATTCCGGCATCTTCATCGAGAAGATGTCCGTAGGCGCCATCGCCGAGGAAAACCGTGTCGAGGGCAATCTCTACGGAATCTACATTCATGGTGCCCCCGATGCGGTCGTGCGCCACAACGAGATCATCGGAATCCAGGCGGGCCGCATGAACGAGGCCGGGAACGGCGTCTCGGTCTGGGACGCACCCGGCGCCAAGGTCCTGAACAACAGCGTCCAGTATGGGCGCGACGGGATCTTCTCCATCGCCAGCCGCAAGAACGTGTTCTCCGGCAACCGCTTCCGCGACCTGCGCTTCGCCGTCCACTACATGTACACCAACGACGGCGAGGTCACGGACAACGTGTCGATCGGCAACACCGTCGGCTACGCGATCATGTATTCGCATCGGTTGACCATCCGCGGCAACACGTCGGACAGCGACCGCGACCGCGGCTTCCTGTTCAACTTTGCCAACGGCTCGCAGATTTCCGGCAACGCGGTCGTCGGGCGCATCCTGTCGGCCGAGCGCTGGGCCAGGGCGGGCCAGCACGATGCCGAGGCAGGTGAGCACGGACTGCCTGCCGAACGCGAACCGAGCCTTGCGGGCGGAGACCGCGTTGGGCCGGAAAAGTGCGTGTTCATCTACAACACCAACAAGAACCGCTTCCGCGACAACTGGTTCGAGGGCTGCGAGATCGGCATCCACTTCACGGGAGGATCCGAGGGCAACGAGATGGTCGGCAACGCCTTCATCCGGAACCAGAACCAGGTGAAGTACGTCGGCACCCGCAATCTCGAATGGTCGAAGGATGGGCGCGGCAATTACTGGAGCGACAACCCGGCCTTCGATCTCGACGGCGACGGCATCGGCGACGGCGCCTACCGCCCGAACGATCTCGTCGACCGCGTGCTCTGGACAGCACCGCAGGCGAAGGTGCTGATGAACAGCCCGGCCGTGCAGGTGATCCGCTGGGCTCAGGCGCAGTTCCCGGCCCTGCTGCCGGGTGGCGTAATCGACAGCCGGCCTCTCATGGCGCCGCCCAAGCGCCCGAAGCCTGCCGAAGGAGGCCGCCCATGACCGGAACCGTCGAGATCAAGAACGTCGTCAAGCGCTTCGGCAAGGTCGAGGCGGTGCGCGATGTCTCGTTCATGTTGCCCGAAGGCGAGACGGTGGCGCTCGTCGGCCACAACGGCGCCGGCAAGACCACGCTGATGAAGCTCATGCTGGGCCTGATCCGACCGACCAGTGGCCATATCACGGTGCTGGGGGATGATCCATCCGCGGGCGAGTTCGCAGGTCGACGCAGGCTGGGCTACCTGCCTGAGAACGTTTCCTTCAACGCCGCTCTGACGGGACAGGAAACGCTGGCGTTCTATGCCCGACTCAAACGTGAGCCCGCGAAGTCGGTCGCAACACTGCTGGAGCGCGTCGGCCTCACCGACGCCGCCAACCGGCGCGTCGGCACATATTCCAAAGGCATGCGCCAGCGCTTGGGTCTCGCGCAGGCGCTTCTGGGCGAGCCGCGCGTTCTCCTGCTCGACGAGCCGACCACGGGCCTCGACCCGGCCCTGCGCCACAGTTTCTACCAGATCGTCGAGGAGCTGCGCGGGCGCGGCGCAACGCTCCTGCTGTCCTCGCATGCCCTGACCGAGCTGGAGGAACGCGCCGGACGGGTGATCATCATGAATCGCGGGATCAAGGTCGCGGACGGGACGCTCGACGAGCTGCGGCGCATCGCGCGCCTGCCGACCCGCATCCGCCTCAAGGTGACCGATGCCGGGCTGGCCAACGTGCCGAACTGGCTCGGTCCGGTCGACGGGTGGCGCCAGGTCAACGGCCACATGGTCGAGATCGATGCCGCACCCGAGCGCAAGATCGAGGTGCTGCGGCGCGCGACCGACGAGGGCGCTCCGGTCGAGGATCTCGACGTGGTGCCGCCCACGCTCGACGAGCTCTACGCCCACTTCCTTCTGTCGCAGGAGTCCGCGCGATGAGAAACATCCTGATCGTTGCGCGCAAAGAGGTCCAGGAGGGCCTGCGCAACCGCTGGGTCCTGGCGACGACGTTGTTGCTGGCGGCGCTTGCCCTCTCGCTCACCTTCCTCGGCAGCGCCCCGACCGGCAATGTGGGTGTGCGCGCCCTCGACGTGGTGATCGTCAGCCTGTCCAGCCTCACGATCTTCCTGCTGCCGCTGATCGCGCTGCTGATCTCGCACGACGCCATCGTCGGCGAGATGGAGCGCGGCACCATGCTGCTGCTCCTGAGTTACCCGGTGGCGCGCTGGCAGGTGCTGCTCGGCAAGTTCGTGGGCCACCTGTCGATCCTCGCCTTCGCGACGCTGCTCGGCTACGGGGCCGCCGCGGGCGCATTGGCAGCAACCGGTGAAGCCATCGACCGGGAGAGCTGGACGGCATTCGCCTCGATGATCGGTTCCTCGATCCTGCTCGGGGCTGCGTTCATCGCGGTCGGCTATCTCGTCAGCGCGCTGGTTCGCGAGCGCGGCACCGCCGCCGGCATCGCCATCGGCATCTGGCTCGTATTCGTGCTGATCTACGACATGGCCCTGCTCGGGCTGCTCGTGGTCGATCAGGGACAGGTCCTCTCGGGCGGACTGCTGAATGCCCTGCTCCTGCTCAACCCGACCGATGCCTACCGCCTGTTCAACCTGACCGGATCCGGCAACGTGAGCGCTTTCTCCGGCATGGCCGGGATCGCCCAGACCACGACGCTGGGCCCGTCCGTCCTGCTCGCGGCGCTGGCCGCCTGGGCCCTCCTGCCGCTCGGGCTGGCGGCGCTCGCCTTCTCCAGGAGAGAGCTATGAGAAAGACCGTCCTCCTCGTGACATTCGCCGGCGCCCTTGCGCTGGCGGGCTGCAACGCCGAGAAGACCGCCGAGGCCCCGCCGCCGCCGCACGAAATGACGGACGCGGCCATCGGCCGTTACTGCGGCATGAATGTGCTGGAGCACAGCGGACCGAAGGGGCAGATCATCCTGGCGAGCCGCAAGAATCCGGTCTGGTTCTCATCGGCCCGGGACGCGATCTCGTTCACTCTGCTGCCGGAGGAGCCGAAGGACATCCGGGCGATCTACGTCTCCGACATGGCCAAGGCACCGGACTGGGACAAGCCCGGCGCGAACAACTGGGTCGATGCGAAACAGGCCTCGTTCGTGATCGGCAGCCGGAAACAGGGCGGCATGGGCGGCGACGAGGCGGTGCCGTTTTCGAGCAAGGACGCGGCCGATAAATTTGCGGCCGAGAACGGCGGCCGCGTAGTCGCGTTCGCGGCGGTGCCAAAGGATTACGTCCTGGGCGGAACCGCAGAGGTGACAGGCGCGGTCGAGGAAAGGTCGGGCTCGGACGGGCAGCAGCACGGTCATGCCGCTCCCGCCGCGGCAAAGGACGGTCACGCCCACTAGGAGCCAGCCATGTCCCCTCACCTCTCGCGCCGACGCTTCATCGGGGTCACCGCCGCCGCGGCGGGCCTGGGTCTCGTGCCGTTCGGACGCGCGGCCAAAGCGGAAGGGCACCTCGTGAGCTGGCACGGGCAGGCGATGGGCGCATTGGCGAGCCTGCAAGTGCACCATCACGACCGCGCCGCCGCCGAGCGCTTGGTCGAAAGCTCGCTGGCGGAGGTGCGCCGCCTCGAACAGGTTTTCAGCCTCTATCGCGAGGACACCGCCCTGGTCGCGCTGAACCGCCACGGCATCCTGGTAGCCCCACCGGCCGAGCTGGTCGCGGTGCTCTCTGAGTGCCGCCGCTGCTGGGAGCTGACCGGAGGCGTCTTCGATCCGACGGTGCAGGCGCTGTGGATCCTCTACCGGGATCATTTCTCCCGACTTGATGCGGATCCTGAAGGTCCGCCCGGACCCGCGCTGCGCGAAGCCATGGAGCGCGTCGGCTTCGATAAGGTGACGTTCGACGCCAACCGGATCGCCCTGCCCCGGCGCGGCATGGCGCTGACCCTGAACGGCATCGCCCAAGGGTATGCCACCGACCGGGTCGTCGACATCCTGCGCTCCGGCGGCATCGACAGCAGCCTCGTCGACATGGGCGAGCCGCGGGCCATGGGTTCCCGTCCCTCGGGCGGGCCGTGGCGCGTCGGCATCGCCGACCCGCTCCATCCGGACCGCATCGGCGAGACATTGAACGTGGTCGGTCAAGCCATCGCGACCTCCGGGGCCTATGGCTTCCGCTTCGACCCCCGGGGCCGCTTCAACCACCTGCTCGATCCGCGCACGGGCGCGTCGGCCCATCTGTACCGCAGCGTGACCACCGTGATGCCCACCGCGACGGCCGCCGACGCCCTCTCGACAGCCTTCAGTCTGATGCCCGTCGCAACGATCGCCCGGACACTCCAGCAACTTGGGGAGGGGCAGGTCCGCCTGACGACAGAGACGGGGGAGGCCATCGCCCTTCAGTCATGAGACCCGCAAACCCGCCCAACCAGGAGTCCCATCCACGACGGATCATCGATCGCCAACCGAACGGCAGGCGGTTCCATCCTGCCGGCAATCTGCGAGGAGACCTTCATGCGTACGGCCTTGATCATTCCCTTCCTCCTGGCCTTCGGCCCGTCGCTCGCACAGGCCCAGGATGCCGCCACAGGCGAAACTGCGTGGAGGTCCATCATGCCGGGGCGCATGTCACCGGCCCGGTCCTGTTGCCGCCCACCGACACGTTTCAATTCGATCCTGCATCGTCATCGCGTGGAAGACGGTTGACGCTGCGCCGATGGCTTCCAGTTACTTAAGCTTAAGCAATCGAGTTCGGGCCCTGGATTGAATGCGTCACGTCCACGAAGAGGGATCCGCATGGTTCAGCAATTAACCACAGGCGAACGCCAGAACGCTCTGGTAATCCTCCTCTGCATCTTCGTCGTCGGTCTAGCGATGGCGGCGCTCGGTGGCTTCGATCCCTTCGGCGTTCACGGCGTCGTCGTCATGCTCTACAGCGGCGGCATCGCGGCGCTCGTCATGAAGCACTACTACGACCCCGAACCGGCACCAGGGCGGCAATCACAATATTACGACGATCCGATCAAGGCGGCGATCGCCTTCTCGCTCGCCTGGGCGGTCTTCGGCATGTTCATGGGGGTCTGGACCGCGGCGCAATTGGCCTGGCCCGACCTCGCCTTCGACTCCGGCTGGTCGAGCTTCGGGCGCCTGAGGCCGACGCATACCACCGGGGTGATCTTCGGCTTCGGCGGCAATGCCCTGATCGCGACGGCGTTCCACGTCGTGCAGCGGACATCGCGCGCCCGGCTGGCGGGGCAGATCAGCCCGTGGTTCGTGCTGCTCGGCTACAACCTGTTCTGCATCGTCGCCGTCACGGGCTACTTCATGGGCGTGACCCAGTCGAAGGAATACGCCGAACCGGAATGGTACGCCGACCTTTGGCTCGTCGTGGTATGGGTCACTTTCTTCCTGCTGTTTCTCGCCACCATCGCCCGGCGCAAGGAGCCGCATATCTACGTCGCCAACTGGTACTTCATGGCTTTCATCGTCGTGGTGGCCATCCTGCACATCGTCAACAACCTGGCCGTCCCGATCTCCTTCGCCCGTGCCAGGAGCTACACGATCTGGCCGGGCGTCCAGGACGCGATGGTGCAGTGGTGGTACGGCCATAATGCGGTGGCGTTCTTTCTCACCGCGGGCTTCCTCGGCATGCTGTACTACTACCTGCCTGTCCGCGCGCAGCGCCCGATCTTCTCCTACCGGCTGTCCATCCTCAGCTTCTGGGGCATCACCTTCTTCTACATGTGGGCCGGGTCCCACCACCTCCACTACACGGCACTGCCGCACTGGGTGCAGAATCTCGGCATGACGTTCTCGGTGATGCTGCTCGTGCCGTCCTGGGCCTCGGCCGGCAACGCGCTGCTCACCCTCAACGGCGCCTGGCACAAAGTCCGCGACGACGCCACGCTGCGCTTCATCACGGTGGCCGTCGTCTTCTACGGACTCTCGACCTTCGAGGGTTCCTTCCTCGCCATCCGGCCGGTGAACGCGCTCTCCCACTACACCGACTGGACCGTCGGCCACGTCCACGCCGGCGCGCTCGGCTGGGTCGCGTTCATCACCTTCGGCTCGCTCTACACGCTGGTGCCCTCGCTGTGGAAGCGCGAGGGCATGTATTCCCCTGTTCTGGTCGAGGTGCACTTCTGGCTCGCGGTCACCGGGACGCTCATCTACGTCTTCGCGATGTGGAACTCGGGCATCCTCCAGGGCCTGATGTGGCGCACCTACACGCAGGATGGCACGCTCGCCTATTCCTTCCTCGACTCGCTCGTCGCCATGTATCCCTACTACATCGCCCGCGCCTTCGGCGGCCTGCTCTTCCTGCTCGGCGCCATGGTCGCCGCCTTCAACATCTGGATGACGGTGCGCGAGGCCCCTGCCGCAGCCCAAAGGCAAGCCGACATTCCCGATACCGGGCTCGCTCCCGGGGCGGCCCCGGCGGAGTGATGCCATGCCCGAATTCTTCCATCGCAAGATCGAGCGCACCGCCATCGGCTTCGTGATCGCGATCATCGCCGCCGCCAGCGTCGGCGGCATCGTCGAGATCGCTCCGCTCTTCACAATCCACCAGACCGTCGAGGACGCACCGGACATGCGCCTCTACACGCCGCTGGAGCTGGCGGGCCGCGACATCTACATGCGCGAAGGCTGCTACGGCTGCCACAGCCAGATGATCCGCACGCTGCGCGACGAGGTCGAGCGCTACGGTCCCTATTCGCTGGCCGTGGAGTCGAAATATGACCATCCGATGCTGTGGGGATCTAAGCGCACGGGGCCGGACCTCGCCCGCATCGGCGGCAAGTATTCCGACTTCTGGCATGTCGCGCACCTGACCAACCCGCGCGACGTGGTGCCGGAATCCAACATGCCGGCCTACCGCTGGCTGGCGCGGACGGCGCTCGATACCGGGGATCTCGGCCTGCACCTGCGCGCGCAGCAGGCGGTCGGGGTTCCCTACACCGACGAGATGGTCGCCAACGCCGCCGCCGATGCCTTCGGTCAGGCCGCGCCCGACAGCCCGTTCGCGGCCGGGGTGACGCAGCGCTACGGAGAGAAGACGCAGGTCAGCATCTTCGACGGCGTCGTCACCCAGCTCACCGAGATGGACGCGCTGGTCGCCTACCTCCAGGTGCTCGGGCGCCTGACCGATGCCGCCTATGCCAACACCGCCGCGCCGCAACAGGCGCCCAACCCGACCAATTGACGGAGACCGGACAGGAGGCGTTCATGGACATCGATCACGGAGCACTCGTCGCCTTCGCCAAGAGCTGGGGCCTGTTCTACCTGATCGGCATGTTCGTCTGCGTCGTCATCTACGCCTTCTGGCCCGGGAACCGGAAGCGGTTCGACGACGCCAAGCGAAGCATCCTGGATAAGGACGACAGGCCATGGCAGTAGAGGAAAAGGATCCCGTCAGCGGTCAGAAGACGACGGGACACGAATGGAACGGCATCAAGGAGCTCGACACTCCCGTGCCGCTCGGCATCCTGATCTTCATCGTCGTCACGCACGTATGGGCGTTGCTCTGGTGGATCCTGATGCCGACCTTTCCGCTGGGCACGACCTACACGAAGGGAATCCTGGGCACCGACCAGCGCATGATCGTCGAGCAGGACCTGACCGAGGCGCAGGTCCGGCGCGCAGCCCGGATGAAGGCCATCGAGACGTCGAGCTACGAGGACATCCTGGCCAACGAGGATCTGATGAAGCTCGTCAGGACGACCGGGCACCAGCTCTTCGGCGACAACTGCGCCGCCTGCCACGGCGCCGACGGACGGGGCCGCGCCAACTATCCAGACCTGACGGACGAGGACTGGCTCTGGGGCGGGGGACCGGAGAAGATCGCCGAGACCATGAAGATCGGCATCAACTCCACCCACCAGAACACCCGCGTCGCCCAGATGCCCGCTTTCGGACGTGACGCTATCCTCGACCGCACGCAGGTCACGAACGTCGCCACCTATGTCCAGTCCCTGTCCGATCCGGCGGTGTCCACGGCGCAGAACATCGAGCAGATGAAGGCCGGACGTGAGATCTTCCTCACGACCTGCGCCGCCTGCCACGGCGAGGACGGCAAGGGCAACCGCGAGGTCGGCGCCCCCAACCTGACCGACCGGCAATGGGTCTATGGCGGCGATCTCCAGACCATCATCAATACCATCCATGGCGGAAGGCAGGGGCACATGCCGACCTGGGACGAGCGCCTGACCCCGGCCGAGATCAAGATCCTGGCCCTGTACGTCGCTTCACTGGGAACCAAAAAGCCATGAACGTGCAGGCGACAAGGCGGGTCAGGTGGCCGCTGATCGGTTGGCTCATCGCGGCGGCCGTGCTGGTCACCGTGGCGGCCGCCAACGCCCACCTTGTCTACGTCGCCGTGGCCTCTCACCCCGGATGCGTCATCCACCTCAAGGAGGCCGGGACACGAGAGGGCGGGTTCAGGGCCGCGAAATCCGACTGCTGAAAGAAACCAACCCTTGCGAGATTGTCGGGGGGAGACAGATGACCGAAGCGGAAAAACCCTACGGGCTGCTGAGTGAGACCTCCACCATCGCCGAGACCCGCAACCCGGCGCGGCAGCGCAACCTGCCGCCTCAGGCCGCGTTCGAGTGGCTCAGGGAGGGCTGGCATGACTTCATGATCCAGCCCGGCCTCAGCTTGGCCTACGGGGTCGTGGTCTTCCTCGTCACCGCGTTCCTGTGGTGGACGCTGGTCGCCTCGGGTTGGGATTTCGTCCTGCTCCCGGCCATCGCCGGCTACATGATCGTCGCGCCGGTGCTGGCAATGGGACTCTACGAGAAGAGCCGCGCCCTCGAGGAGGGCGAGCGACCGACGCTCGGGAGCATGCTGCTCGTCCGGCCCAGGTCCGGGGCACAGGTCTTCTTCACGGGCCTGCTGCTGTGCCTGCTGATGCTGCTCTGGATGCGTGCCGCGGTCATCATCTACGCCCTGTTCTTCGGTGTCCGGCCGTTCCCGGGCTTCGAGAGCGTCCCCTCGATGCTCGTCACGACGCCGACGGGCTGGGCGATGCTGCTCGTCGGCATCGTGGTCGGCGGGCTGTTCGCGGCTTTCGCCTTCGCGGTCAGCGTGTTCTCGATCCCCATGCTGCTCGACCGGCGCACCGATGCCCTGACGGCGATGGGAACGAGCGTGGCCATGGTGTGGAACAACTTCACCCCGATGATCGCCTGGGGCGCCATCGTGCTGGCCCTGTTTGCCGTGAGCGTCGTGACGGGCTTCATCGGCTTCATCGTCATCTTCCCGCTGCTGGGCCATGCGACCTGGCATGCCTACAGGGCGATGAGCTGATGCGCAGGCGGAGCGCCATGCCTGGAGGGCGGTCGTGACCTGCTGCGCGCCCGTCGGCGTCCATGCGGCGCTCGGGGATCCGGCACCGCCCGGCACCCTGCCGGACGAGATCCGGCTTGCCAGCCGCGATCTCGGCGACGGTTCGCGCCAGACCGACCTCTCCGTGCCGGGCGTCAGGTGCGCCGCCTGCATCGCGGCGGTCGAGCGGACGTTGGCGCGGCTGCCCGGTGTCGAGAGAGCGCGGGTCAACCTGTCCACCAGGCGCGTCGCGGTCGCGTGGCGCAGTGCGGGCGGAACGCCGCCCGACATGATCGGCGCCCTGCGCGGCATCGGCTACGAGGCACACCTGTTCGCGCCGGAGCAGGCGAGGAAGGACCCGGAACTGGCACGTCTCGTCAGGGCGCTCGCGGTGGCGGGCTTCTGCGCCATGAACATCATGATGCTGTCCGTGTCGGTCTGGTCCGGGGCCGACGCCGGTTCGCGGCAGGCCTTCCATCTCATCTCGGCGCTCCTCGCTTTGCCGGCCCTTCTCTATTCCGGCCGGGTCTTCTACGCATCGGCCTGGTCGGCGCTGCGGCATGGCCGCACCAACATGGACGTACCGATCTCCATCGGCGTGACGCTCGCCTTCGCCCTCAGTCTGTACGACACGCTCCACAACGCGCAGCATGCCTACTTCGATGCGGCAACCTCCCTGCTGTTCTTCCTGCTCATCGGCCGTACCCTCGACCACGTGATGCGCGAGCGGGCGCGCGATGCCGTGGCGGGGCTCGCACGGCTCGTGCCCGCAGGCGCGACGGTCATCGCGGATGGACGGCCGCTCTACGTTCCCGCGTCGGACATCGAACCTGGGGCGGCGGTGCTCGTCGCCGCGGGCGAGCGGGTTTCCGTCGATGGCGTGGTCGAGCATGGAATGTCCGACCTCGACTGCTCGCTCGTCTCGGGGGAGTCCGCCCTCCGGCGGATCGTCCCGGGCGACGCCGTCCAGGCGGGCGTGCTGAACCTCACCGGTCCGCTGACGGTCCTGGCGACCGCAAGGGCGGAGGATTCCTTCCTGGCGGAGATGGTCCGCATGATGGAGGCGGCCGAGGGCGGGCGGGCTCGCTACCGTCGGCTGGCCGACCGCGCCGCCGCGCTCTACTCGCCTGTCGTCCACACGCTGGCCCTGCTGTCGTTCCTGGGCTGGCTGTACCTCACAGGGGATTGGCATGTGGCCGTTACCATCGCCATCGCGGTGCTGATCATCACCTGCCCCTGCGCCCTGGGGCTGGCGGTGCCCATCGTGCAGGTCGTGGCCGCGCGCCGCCTCTTCGAACGGGGCATCATGGTCAAGGACGGCTCCGCCCTCGAGCGCCTGGCCGAGATCGATGGCGTGGCGTTCGACAAGACCGGCACCCTGACGCTCGGCCGTCCCTCACTCGTCAATGCGGAGGAAATCCCGCCGTCGGCCATGGGGATCGCGCTCGGGATGACCGTCGGGTCCCGCCATCCGGCAGCGCGGACGATCGCGGATGCCGCCGCGCGAGGGACGAGCCGGATCATGGCGTTCGAGCGCATCGAGGAGATTCCCGGCCTGGGACTCGAGGCTGCCCGGGACGGGGACAGGTATCGGCTCGGCCGGCCGGAATGGGCGCTCGATGGAAGGCATCCCGACAACGGCTTCGCCGGGTCAATGTCCTATCTGGCGAGGAATGGGGAATTGCTGGCGGCTTTCGCCTTGGAGGACTGCGTCCGTCCCGATGCGCGCGAGGCCGTGGATGAACTTGTGCGTCAGGGGCTGGCGCTGGAGATCGTCTCCGGCGACCGGGCGGCAGCGGTCGAACGCTTGGCATCGAACCTCGGCATCCACGAAATCTCGTCCGGCCTGCTCCCGGGTGAGAAGGTCGCCCGGGTCGCTTCACACGAGCAGGCTAACAGGAAGATCCTGATGGTCGGTGACGGGCTGAACGACGCGCCCGCTCTCGCCGCCGCCCATGTGTCCATGGCGCCCGCCACGGCAGCGGATATCGGCCGTAACGCCGCCGACTTCGTGTTCCTGAACGAAAGCCTCTCCGCCGTCGGCGCCGCCCTCGGGATCGCACGCCGGTCCAGGACATTAATTGTCCAGAACTTCGCTCTCGCGGTCGGCTACAATGCCCTGGCGGTGCCCGTGGCGGTGCTGGGTTACGTGACACCCCTCGTCGCGGCCGTCACCATGTCGCTGTCCTCGATCATCGTGGTCGCCAATGCCCTGAGACTCCCGTCCATCCCGAACGACGCCGCGACTCCCAGGACACCGAGGAGGAACTGATGGGTTCAATGTGGTGGCTGATCCTGATCGGACTGGGCATGGCCTGTGCCGGATTGGCCGCGTTCCTGTGGTCGCTGCGGAATGGCCAATACGACGATCTGGATGGAGCGGCGGAGCGGGTGCTCCTCGAAGAGGATCCGGATGACAAAGGTCGGGAACGTCGGGAAGGGTGATGTCCCCCGCATTGCCAGGCCTTTGTCGGCGTCACCGCGATCCGGAAGAGAGCGATCAGGCCAGGATCGGTTGAACCCATATGGGTTATCGGAATTTGGCACCGGGGCGCGGCGCGCGGCCGCTGTCAGGCGAGGTGGCGGATCACGGCCACCAGCGTCAGGCCGAGTGCCGCGAGACTTGGCACCAGCACGGCTGCCCCCGAAGCCAGGGCGAGTATCACCACCCAATTGAACGGCTTGGCAACGAAGCGAGGCACGATCCGCTCATCCTTCCCTGATGACAACGAACGGATTCCAGACCGCTTCCGTTCCAGCAACGACCTCAATCCGTTCGATGCCTCCGGCCCAGGGAGCTCCCGCATCAAACGCCTGCATGCATGGTCAGTTCGTTCGGCTCGACTGCAACGCCAACACCGGCCGTTCGCGGTAAAGCTCCGAGAACAGTCGCTTGAGGTTCGCGATCTTCGGCAGGTCGTTGTAGACGATGTAGGGATAGGTCGGGTTGAGCGTCAGAAAATCCTGGTGATAGTCCTCTGCCCGGTAGAATGGCCGATCCGGCTCGAGCCGCGTGACGATGGCGGCCTTGTACGTCCGCGCCTGGTCGAGTTGTGCGATATAGGCCTTGGCCACCGCGGCCTGGTCCTGGTTGCGCGGAAAGACGGCCGTCCGATACTGGGTCCCGACATCCGGCCCCTGCCTGTTGAGCTGGGTCGGATCATGGGCCACGGCAAAGAAGATCTGGAGGATCTTGCCATAGCTGATCCGGCTCGGCTCGTAGGTGATCTCGACAGCCTCGGCATGCCCGGTCTTGCCTGAACCGACCATCTCGTAGTGCGCCGTCTGCTTCTCGCCGCCCGCATATCCGGAGACGGCGTTGGTCACGCCGGCGACATGCTGGAAGACGCCCTGGACGCCCCAGAAGCAGCCTCCCGCCACGACGGCGGTTTCCGTGGCGACCGGTCGGACGGGCGTGTCCAGCACGGGCGCGGGAATGGCGATCCCCTCCTGAGCACCGCAGGGCGGGGCCGCAAGGATCCCAACGGTCGTCAGGACGACCGAGAGGAAGAGGACGGTCGTCGAGTATCTCGCGCGACGCTCGGCGGTGGCAGATCCGGCTCGTCTCATCGCTGGGCTCCCTGTGGATCAGGCTGCGGGAAGGAAGTTCATTGCGACACCGTTCATGCAATAGCGCTGCCCGGTCGGGGGCGGTCCATCATCGAAGACATGGCCGAGATGGCCGCCGCACCGCTGGCAGTGCACCGCCGTCCGGACCATGCCATAGGATGTGTCTTCCTCGATGCCCACCGCTTGCTCCAACGGCGCCCAGAAGCTGGGCCAACCGGTACCGCTCTCGAACTTGGTCGTTGAGGAGAACAGCTCGAGCCCGCAGCCGGCACAGGTGAAGGTCCCCTTGCGATGTTCGTTGAGCAAGGGGCTGCTGAAAGGTGCCTCGGTGCCGCTCCGTCTGAGGACGGCATATTGGCTGGGATTGAGAAGCTTGCGCCACTCGGCATCGGTATGTGTCACGGTGAAACGCTCGCCGGCGAAGGCTCGGGGCATCCGCCTGAATATCCCAACCGCAACGGCAATGCTCGCGATACCGGCGTTCACCAGGGTCCGGCGTGTCATCATCGCAGTGACCTCCATGAATCGACATGGGAACGAGCCTTCGCGTGTCAACGTCAAGGCGGATGTGTTCATACGCTGGATCTGCATCACGTCCAGGTGATGGCGATTGAATATGCAAGGCCGTCATCCGCCGGACCTCTTGAAATCGGCGCCCTGCCGCCCCCTACCCCTCGGTCGATGTCCTGCGTGCCTTCACAGACGCTTGAGAACAGGAACCTGTGTGGCGGTGGCCCACAACGGGGCTTCCGATCTCGTCAACGCCATTGCCACGCCTAGGTGATGGATGGGGGATCAGTATCGCCGCCGATGCCCGGATACCCCTGCCCCAGGCTTGAGGCTTTGGCAGGTCACGCCGGACCATCACGGCAACCGTTCGCAATAACCTGAGCATTCCGGAGGACCGACATCATGACGACGACTGGCCGTCTCGAAGGGCGGTATGCCCTGATCACGGGAGCCTCACGTGGAATCGGTCGGGCCATCGCCGTCCGTTTTGCCAAGGAAGGCGCCACCGTCGCCATCAACTTCAGCGGATCGCACGCCGCCGCGGAGGAGACGCTGCGCCAGGCGCAGGAGACGACCGGCGGCTCCGGCAAGCCGCATATGATCGTCCAGGCCGACGTCGGTGACGAGCACGCGATCTCGCGCATGTTCGACGAGGTGCTTTCGGCCTGGGGGCATCTCGACATCCTGGTGAACAACGCCGGCATCCAGTCACAGGCGGAGAGCCACGTCTATCCCGTCGACGAATACCGGCGCATTCTGGATATCGACCTGACCGGTCCCTTGATCTGCTCGCAGGTTGCGATCAGGCATTATCTCTCGCGGCCTGGCGGAGGGACCATCCTGAACTGCTCGAGCGCCCACGAGATCATTCCGAAACCGGGCTTCATCGCCTACTCGATCAGCAAGGGCGGCCTCAGGAACCTGACGCGGACTCTGGCCCTGGAATACGCCGATCGCGGCATCCGGGTGAATGCGGTCGCTCCGGGAGCGATCGTCACCGACATCAATGCGGCCTGGAAGGATGACCAGGAGGCGCGGGCGAACGTCGAAAGCCATATTCCGATGGGCCGCGCAGGCACGCCGGAGGAGATGGCGGCCGTGTTCGCGTTCCTGGCCTCCGATGATGCCTCTTACGTGACCGGCCAGACGCTCTACGCCTGTGGCGGACTGACGTTGTTCGGCGAGTTCAGGGAGAACTGGTCATCCTGAGCGGGAGGGACTGTCGGCTTTGGGTCATGCAAGGAAATTGCCGCCTCATGAATGTCTGTTGCGCCCGCATGATGCGGACGTTCGGTCTCCTTCGCGGATGTGCCAAACAGCAACCTTGGTGATCTTCAAATCCGTGCTGTTCGGCATGTCCCAGAGTTTCGGTTATCTGAGCGCATCCCTATAACTTCGCTTTAAGCGTGCGCAGAAGCGAAGTTCCCGTCCGAGTGCGCGCGATAATGGCAATCTCGATCATCGTCGGCTGTACCAAATTGGACTTCCGGGGGCGGCATCAGCATCTGTGCTTCCCATTTTAGGGAGAGCGGACGGAAACGCCGGCTTCAGGTGCCGCTGCCCGCGGCATAGGCCGATACGTCCCGGGCCAGGATGCGACCAGCTCCCTTGGCACCGACGATACGTCCGTCTTCGGCCACGATTTGGCCACGCAGCAACGTCGTCACCGGCCAGCCGATGACCTCGAACCCTTCCCAGGGCGTGTAGTCGGCACCGTGGTGCAGGATTTCCTGGCGGATGACCTCGCGCCGGTTCGGATCCCAGAGCACGATGTCCGCGTCGAAGCCGACCCCGATGGAACCCTTGCGTGGATAGAGCCCGTAGATCTTCGCGTGGTTGGTGGCGGTCAGTTCCACGAAACGGTTGAGGGAGATCCGTCCCTTGGAAACGCCCTCCGAGAACAGGATGGGCAGGCGGGTCTCGACACCGGGGATGCCGTTCGGCACCCAGCGGAAGGAGGACTTGCCGTTCGGGTGGAGCTTGCCGGACGGACTGTCATAGCGGAATGGGCAATGGTCTGACGAAAAGGTCTGGAACACGCCGCTGCGCAGCCCCTCCCAAATGGCCGCCTGGCTCTCAACGTCTCGCGGCGGAGGCGAGCAGACGTATTTCGCACCGCTCATGTCCATGTCCGGACCTTGCAGATCCTCGGCGGTGAGCGTGATGTATTGCGGACAGGTCTCGGCATAGACCTTGAGGCCGCGGGACTGTGCCCAACGGATCTGCTCCATCGCCTCGCGGCCGGATACATGCACGATCATGATCGGCACATCGACGAGCTCTGCATGGCTGATCGCCCGGTGCGTGGCTTCCCGTTCCACGATCTCGGGGCGGGAAACCGCATGGTAATACGGAGCGGTCCGGCCCTCGCGCTCGAGGCGCTCGGTCATGTAGCGGATTGCGTCGTATCCTTCCGCGTGCACCATCACGAGGGCGCGCTCGCGGCGCGCCACCTCGAATACGTCGAGCAGCTCGCGGTCCTTCAGCACGAGATCGTCGTAGGTCATGAATACCTTGAACGACGTGTAGCCGTCCTTGAGCAGTGCGGGAAGCTCCTGCCCCAGGACCTCAGGCGTCGGATCGGAGACGATCAGGTGGAAGGCCGTGTCGACGTAGCACTCGCCCTCGGCCTTCCGCCGGTAGTCTTCGACGCAGGCGCGCAGGGACGCGCCCCGTTGCTGGAGTGCGAAGGGAAGAACCGTCGTGTTGCCACCGGCTGCGGCCGAAGCCGTGGCAGACGCGAAGTCGTCCGCCATCACCACGCCGGGCCCGGAGGGTTGGGCGATGTGAACATGGCTGTCGATGCCCCCGGGGAGCACGAGGAGCCCGGATGCATCGATCTCCCGCTGGGCGCGAAGATTCTCGCCCAGCGCAACGATGCGCTCACCCCTGATGCCCACGTCGCAGCGGATCGTGTCGGATGCGGTGACGACAGTGCCGCCGCGGATCGCAAGATCGAGCTCCATCGGCGTCCTCCTCAGGCGAGTGCGCGGTCGAGGCTTCCGATCAGCCGGTCGACCTCCTCCGGCGTATTGTAATGCACCATTGAGACGCGCACCACGCCGTTGCCCTCGGCAAGGTCCAGATGCTCGATCAGGCGGCGAGAGTGGAAGTCCCCGAAGCGTATGCCGATCCTGTCGGCTTCGGTGGAACGCACGATCTCGGCCGAGTCGCGTCCGTTCACCTTGAATGCGATGGTCGGCACGCGGCGATCCGTTGCGCTGTCGCGGCGCCCGACGATGCGCACGTCGTTGCGGTCCCTCAGATAGGCAAGGAGCTTTTCTCCCAGAAGGGTCTCGTGTGCCGCGATCTTGCCGAAGGCGACGTCGATGGCGGCCCGGTCGCCGGTGCCGCCGCCGAGGGCGTCAATGTAGTCGACGATACCGGCCGAACCCCAGGCGAGCTCGTAGTTGGTGTTGCCAGGCTCGAGCTTCATCGGCACCTTTTCGCGCCCATAGAAGTAATGATAGAGCCCATCGAGCTCGAGCAGCTTCTCGTACTTGCCGTACATCACGGCGAAATGGGGGCCGTAGGTCTTGTAGAAGCTGAAGATATAGTAGTCGACATCGAGATCGCTCACGTTCACAGCCCGGTGAGGAGCATAGGCAACGGCATCGACGACGATTTCGGCGCCGCGCTCGTGCACACGGCGGGCGATCTCCTTGACCGGGTTGATGGTGCCCAGAATATTCGAGGCATGGGTCACCGCCACGAGCCGGGTCCGTTCGGTCATCAGGCGATCGAGCTCATCCAGGTCGATCTCGTAGCTGTCGCGATCGATGGACCATTCCTTGATGACGATGCCGCGCTTCTCTAGGGAACGCCATGGGCCGATATTCGACTCATGGTCGAAATTCGTGACGACGATCTCGTCACCCGGCTTGAGGCGGCCTTCCATGGCTCGGGACAGGAACTGTGCCAGGACGGTGGTCGAGGGTCCCAGCACGATCTCTTCCGGTCGTTGCGCGCCGAGCAGCCGCGCGATCTTGGCGCGGGCCTCCATGAGCCGGCTCGTGGCCCGCTGCGAATGCTCGTAGCCAGCGCCGGTCTGAACGCTCGTGGTCAGGAGATACTCCGAGATGCGCTCCGCGACGTTGCGCAGGACGAGGGAGCCGCCAGCGTTGTCGAAATAGGCGAAGCCGTCCGCCAGGGCGGGAAACTGGGAGCGGACGAAGGCAAGATCAAGGGACATGGAAGCACCTATTCTGCGAACGGTTGGATCGAGCCGACGACAAGCGGCTCGTGGAGGTGATGGAAAACGCAGTCTTCGGGGGAGCCGCTTTCCCACATGAACATGAGAAAGTCGCCGTCGGCGCCGATTGCGGCGATCGGAGCGTGCCAGAGGTTGCGGGCGTAGTTCACTCCCTCGCTCCGATGGCCGACGAACGCTTCGGCACGCGCGAGATCGGGCAGTCCGGCTCGGTTTTCTGGAGCGACGACGATCAGGAAGCGCTCGGCGGAGAGAGCCACGAACGTCTGCGACGACAGAGGATGCCGTTCGAAGGTCGCGAGCCGCATCGGCAGCGGCCCGCCAATGGCCCGGTAGACGGCAAGCACGGGCTCGCCATCGGGAGATGCGTGGTCGAAGCGAGTGTCGGTATCGAAGCGCAGCGCCCTTCCGTCATTGACCAGGCGGCTGCGTTCAGGGTCGAAGGACAGCACTTCGCCGAAAGGGCTGAAGGCTGACGGCGTCAAGCGTTTTGGGAACAGGGTCTGCACGGATGTGTAAGCCTAGTGGGACAGGACGGCCTGAAGGAAGCTTCTGAGGCGCGGGTCGCGCGGCGCATTGAAGATCTCGCCGGGAGGCCCCTCCTCTACGATCCGTCCTCCGTCCATGAACACCACCCGGTCGGCGACCTTGCGGGCAAATCCCATCTCGTGAGTCACGACGACCATGGTGACCCCGGTCTTGGCGAGTTGCTGCATCACATCCAGGACCTCGCCCACCATCTCCGGATCCAATGCGGAGGTCGGCTCGTCGAAGAGCAGGACCTTCGGCTCCATGGCCAGCGCCCTGGCGATTCCGACGCGCTGCTGTTGCCCTCCGGAGAGTTGCGCCGGATATTTCACCACGTGGTCCTCGAGCCCGACGCGCGCCAGAAGGCGCTGGGCGCGCTCCTCCGCTGCCGCCCATGACAGGCCGCGCACCCGGACGGGTCCGAGCGCGACATTGCGGAGCACGGTCATGTGCGGAAAGAGGTTGAAGCTCTGGAACACCATTCCCACCTCGGTGAGCACAGTGCTCTTGCGGCCGCGGCCGACCTCCGCCCCGTCGACGATGATCTCACCGCCGTTGTGCTCCTCGAGCTGGTTGATGCAGCGGATCAGGGTGGACTTACCCGAGCCGGACGGACCGATGATGACGACGATCTCGCCCTCTTTCACCCTGAGGTCGATGCCTTGCAGCGCCTTGAAAAGGCCGAACGACTTGACGACGTTCCTCATCTCGATAATCGGGCGCGTCATCGTCCCCTCACCGCAAGTCGCTTTTCGAAAACCCCGACGAGGCGCACGAGCGGCATCAGGATCAGGATGTAGATGATGGCCGCGCTGATGAGGGGCGTCGGGTTCGCCGCCAGCGCCTGCGCCTGCGTTGCCTGCTTGAGCAGGTCCGGCATCGCCACCACGGATGCGAGGGCCGTGTCCTTCATCACGTTGATGGAATTCGACGTGATCGGCGGGATCACGATCCGAAGCGCCTGCGGCAGCACCACGTCGCTCATACGCCGCCAAGGACTCAATCCTATGGCGCGGGCGGCCTCGAACTGGCCCCTCGGCACTGCCTCGATGCCCGCCCGGAAGATCTCCGCGGAATAAGCGGCGGAAACGAGACTCAGGGCAGAGGCGGCAGCGCCGAAGGAGGAGAGCCGCAGCCCGACGAAAGGCAGCGCGTAGTAGATGACGACGAGCAGAACCAGGATCGGAATGGAGCGGAAGACGTCGATGTAGGCGACGGCGATCTGTCTCAGGGGTGAACTGGCATAGAGCCGGAGCAGCGCGAGAACCAGGCCGCCGATGAAGCCCAGGACGATGGCGGTCACTCCCAGGGTCAGCGTGGTGGTCAGGCCCGACAGCAGGAGCGGAAGGGTTTGGACGAAAACCTTCCAGTTCAGGAAGGTGTCGAAGATGGACATGACGGGCAGCGCCTTAACATTCGTGGCCATGCCGAGCGTCCGGCGCGGAGGTCGGACGCTCGGGGAGAGTTGCTCGTCAGAGCTTGGGCATCTCCATGACCTTGATGGTCGTCGAGTTCGGCTCGGCCTTGGCGCCGAACCACTGCTCGTGGATCTTCGCCAGCGTGCCGTCCTGCTTCATCTTCGTGATCTCGGCGTTGACCTTTTCCGCCAGCGGGCTGTTCTTCGCGAACATCATCGAATACTGCTCGCCTGTCGGGATGCGCTCCACCACCTGGTAGATCGGCTTGTCCTTGATGTAGTACTGGACGGCCGGGATGTCGCTGACATAGCCGTCGATGCGGCCCGCGGCGAGGTCGAGCATCGCGGGGGCAAGGCCCTCGTAGCGACGAATGTCGGAGAACTTGTACTTCTGCTGGTTCTGCGTCGACCACATGTCGCCGGTCGAACCCGTATCGACCGCTGCCACCTTGCTCGCCATGCCTTCCAGGTTCTTGATGCCCGAGTTCGCCCGCACCGCCAGAGACTGGTCGCTATCGTAATATGGCTGGGCGAAGGAAACCGACTCGAGGCGCTTCTTGGTGATGGTGATCGAGGATACGGCGGCATCGACCTGACCCGACTGTACCGCAGCGAACAGCCCGTTGAACGGAATGTTCACGAAGGACACGTTCATGTTCAGGCGCTTGCCGACTTCCTTGGCGAGGTCGACCTCGAAGCCGACGATCTCGCCCTTCTCGTTCTGGAACTCCCACGGAACGTTGCCCACGTTCGCGCCGACCTTCATGTCGGCAGCATAGGCCGCCGTCCCTGCCGACATCGCCAATACGGCGGTCAAGGTTGCGGCGAATGTGCCGCGCCGGGTGAATTTCACTGACATCTGGTCCTCCATCTTGCACGCCGGATCCATCGCCGGCGATCGATTCTCTGCTGCCGTCTGGTGGCCGGCTCCTTGGGAACTTGCAAAGGCCGGTGATATTGGCCAAACTGGTCTTACCAATCTGACCAGTTGAACGTGCAGCTATCCTGTCGCATCGTCAAGACAAATCGTGCAGCTTGGAGCCGGTCTTGGAGCCAGTCAGGATGGTGCTACAGAGGCGCGACCTTGTGCTCCATGGGCTTCCGACGTGAGAATGGGTGGGGACAGATGATGAGCGATGCAGTGAATCTGCCGGAGTTGGAACTCGCGGACCGCACGCCCGTGCCACGCAGCATCGTCGAATATATCCAGCGCCTGATCCTGAAGGGCGGTCTCAAGGCTGGCCAGCGCCTGCCCTCCCAACGGGAACTGGCGGAGCAGCTAGGTGTGAGCCGCCCGTCGGTGCGGGAGGCACTGACCGTGCTTGAGACCATGGGCCTTGTGAGGGTACGGGTGGGCAGCGGAGTGTTCGTCGCAAAAGCCGATGCACGCCGGCCGCTGTGGCGCTACTCGGATCGCTGCACGCCAGCCGATGTTTATGAAGCGCGCCTAGGATTGGAGGGTTATGCTGCCAGGCTCGCGGCTGCTCGCATCGACAAACCGGCCGAGGAACGCCTGAGACGGTGCACCGACGCCATGCGAGACGCCCTCGAGTCAGGCGACGTGATCAACCTCGCTGTCAACGACACGGAGTTTCACGACATGATCTTTGAGCTCTCCGGAAACCCGGTTCTCGCCGCCATGTACCGGCCAGTCCGTGAAATGCTCGTCGAAAGTCAACGACTTCCCATGGCGCAACTCGATCGTCTGAGTGAAACCGTGCGTGAGCATGAGGCCATTCTGGAGGGATTAACCAGCCAAGACCCCGACACGGCGGAAGCGGCAATGCAAAGCCATATTCGCTCGGCTGCGGGCCGGTTTGGCATCTCGCTCTGAGGAATGCGCCGCCCAGGACAGAAGTGACTTTGCCGGATGCCCGAGCGGCGGTGCCCCGCGCGGACGCCCAACGAGTTCCCAGGTGATCACAAAGCGACTTTTATCCAATAGCTAGTACAGCACTCCACGCCTTGGCTGGTACCTCCAATCCAATTGATAGCGCCAGCGCGAGGCCGAGATCGACGCGGCTGGATCACGGGACCGCCAACTGTTGCTTGATCGCACGCTCGATCCATGCGTCCCGCGACGTCCCGGCCGAAGCCGCCATTTGCTCGACTTGGCGAAGAAGCGTTGGCGTCAAGGGCACGTCGACGAGAACGTCCAACTCCTCCTGGTTAGGCTGCCCGTAGGCCAATCCCGTCACCTGCCGCGCGAACCGCCGAACCCGGTCGGCCTTCTGCTTGTCTGAGAGGTTGGCGTCGGTTGCGACGAGTGGGCAATAGGCAGCAACCAGATGATCAACGATGAGAGCTGGTTTCAATCCATTCGTCCGCAGACTGGCCACGAGTTCACCGATGCGATCACCCGCTGTGAGGCTGGGTGCTCCTGAGTACAGATCGCTCAGGGAGGGAATGATCTTCGGCGCATCCGGCGTTACCGTCTCCGGGCAGGTAAAGGTCGCGGCGTTCGCCGGTCGAACGATCGAGCCCGTGAGCCCGGCTCCGCAGGCCAGAACCAGAAGCAAGACAGGTCTGACGGCCATCACATCCTCCTTCAGCACATCGTAGCGACACGTCTCAGCAAGCAACCTCGCTCGGGAACCGGATGATCCAAGTCGCGGTCGGAGATCGTCGCTAGCCCGTCCCATGCAGTTCCCGCAGGCATCGGACTGACCGTGCATTTCGACGCAAGCAGCGACCTACCAGAAGCCGGGCCCCCACGGGCCAAAGTCGAACGCATCCTGGTTCATCATCGCCGTCATCTGCTGTTCATCGGCCAGTTGCTTGGCAAAGACGGCGGCACGATAATTCGACCACGCCGTCTGGTTGCCGAAATAGACGCACTGGCACCCGGCGGGATCGGCATAGACATAGACCACGGTCCCGCCCGAGGTCTGGCGGACGAACCTGTTCGGCGGGAGCTTCCTCATGGCGGCAATCCGTGCCGGCGAATTGGCTGGCTGAAGCGTGAACCCGGCTGCCGCGAGCAGGTCTTCCTTGTCCTGGACCGCCTGCTGCGGGGTCTGGCACGCGGCCAGGATCAGGCTGATCGCGCCAAGCGTCAATATCGATGGGAACTGCATTGTTTCTCTCCAGGCGGCTTGGGATGGCGGCGGAAGGGCGCCCCGGGGTGCCAACATCATCCCACAAAAGTCAGTGCTCAGCTTGACAGAATGAGACACCAACTTGACCAAACGGGGCTTTTCCGACCTTGCAATTCTGCCGGTCCCAGAAAGCCCAGAATGTGTGTTCTTGAGGCGCCGAGGGTGGCGCGGTTCAACGGCCTGAACGAATTGCCGGTCGAGGTCCAGATGAAGTTCTACGACGTCTGTGGCACCGAGCAGACCTACAACCATATGTCGGCCGGCCCGGAACCGGCACGCTCAAGGTCGACGGCAAGGAGGTGCAGACGATCACGCTGCCGATGATCCTACAATGGGACGAGGCGTTCGACATAGGTTCCGACACGCTCACGGGTGTGAACGATGCCGATTACAAGCCGCCATTCCCATTGACCGCCAAGCCGGACAAGCTGATTGACGCCATCAAGAGCGGCAAGCAACCGGTCGGAATGTGTGCTAGCGTCTTTTGGCAAAGCCTATCCCACCGTCTACCAAGCGCAGACTCATTTGACGCCCGAACCCAACACCTCGATGTTCACGCTCGACCCCGTGCCAGGGGTCATCACCTTCGACTGTTATGGCACGCTCGTGCAATGGTACGAGGTACTTCTGCGCGAGATCGGCGCAACGCTGGCAAAGCACGATGCGAGCAGCGCGAGCGCATCCGCGATCCTCGACAGCTTCTCCGCACAGGGCCGACGCCTCACGACGGAGAGACCGCACCGCCTCTACAAAGACATCCTGCGCATCGGCTTTGATGCTGCGTTCGGCGAACACGGCCTGACCCCGAGCGCGGAGGAGATCGAGCGCATTGCGTCTTCCCCCATGACGATGAGCCCGCACCCCGAGGTCCCGGATGTCCCGCGTCGACTGCGCGAGCGCTACAAGCTCGCGATCTTCACGAACTCTGACGACGATCTTATCGCGCCGACCGTGGCGGGCATCGGCGTGCCCTTCGACTACGTCATCACGGCCGAGCAGGCACGGGCCTACAAGCCGTCAACACGACTCTTCGAGTACGCCTACCGCACGATGGGCGTGACGCCGGACGAGACGGTGCACGTGGCGATGGGCATGTACTGGGACATGAAGGCCTGTCATGAATTGGGCCTGCGCGGCATCTGGGTGAACCGGCGGGGGGAGACCGGTAATCCGGACTGGCTGCCCTACGCGGAGGTGTCGGATTTGGATGGAGCCGCCGCATTGCTCTTGAGACCGTGACGCTGACTTGGCGCGGTGCTTGTTCCGCTCAGGATCGAGCAGTCGAAGTCCGTCCACTTTTCAGAAGGTCTGGTTCCATCAGGTTAACGCCCGGGGTCCTCACCGTGAGGGCCGCGCCGGCGAGCGGAGCGCTGCGGTGCATCGGTCGTATCTGCGGCGCTGATGCGTGACACGGAATCGCTGACGTTGGCCACCGGGAACGACCGGAACCCGTCGACCGTTTCCGGTCCGCCTGTCGTTGCGTATCCTGGAATCCGATCGTCATCGTCACATCCCCAAGGACGTCGCTGCTGCTATTACACGAATTCAGCCTTCTGCCGCGTCTCCGCGCACCACGCACGAGGCGACCAGTTGGGCGTACCGGGCGGCATCGATCCCGATCTCCGCCAGCAGGGATCGGTTGTGTTCTCCGAGCTCGGGCGCAGGTGTCCGGATCGCTCCCGGAGTGCCCCCGAGCCGCGGAACGACGTGGTGCATCGGCAGGATGCCCATGTCTGCATCGAGGTAGTCGGAAACGACCTCCCGCTCGATGAAATGCGGATCATCGAGGATCTGCGAGGTGTCGTAGATCGGGCCGATCGTGACCTCCGCAGCCTCGAAGAACGCGACGTTCTCCGCCTGCGTCCGCTCGGCGATGAAGGCCCCGATGATCGCATCGAGCTCCTCGGCGTTCCTGACCCGGTCGGCGTTCGTCCTGAACTTGGGATTGTCGACGAGGTCGGGGCGACCGATGGAGTGGAACAGGCGCTCGGCCATCTTCTGGATCGATGCCGAGAGGCTGACGTACCTTCCGTCCTTGCAACGGTAGGCGTTGCGCGGGGCCGAGTTCGTCGAGCGGCTTCCGGTCCGCGGCTTGAGCTTGCCCGTGAGACGGTAGTTTGCGGACTGGGGGCCGAGGATGGAGAAGAGCGGGTCGAGCAGAGGAAGGTCGATGACCTGTCCCCGCCCGCCTTTCATCTCCACTTCTCGAAGGGCGATCATGGCAGCCGAGGCGCCGTAGATGCCTGCGATGCCGTCGGCCAGATACATCGGGGGAAGGACGGGTTCCCGGTCTTCGAAGCCGTTGATGGCAGCGAAGCCGGAGATGCCCTCGACCACGGTGCCGAAGCCGGGCCGTTGGCTGTAAGGGCCATCCTGGCCCCAGCCCGAGATCCGTATGATCACGAGCTTCGGGTTGATCTCCAGCAACTTCTCGGGGCCGAGTCCCATCTTCTCGAGCACGCCCGGGCGGAAGCTTTCGATGAACATGTCCGAGGACGGGACGAGTGCCCTGACGATGTCGGTAGCCTGCTGGTTCCTCAGGTCGAGGCAGAGGCTCTTCTTGTTGCGGGCGTAGATCTTCCAGTGCGTGCTCACGCCCTCGGTCTTCCATGCCCGAAGCGTGTCTCCCTCAGGCGGCTCGACCTTGATCACCTCGGCACCGAAGTCACCGAGCATCTGCGTGAGGACATTACCCGCGAATAGACGCGACAGGTCGAGGATCCTGACGCCGTCCAAGGTTCCGCGCACCTCGGGGCGGTAGTCGCTCTGGTGGAGTTTGGATGCGGCCATGTCAGCGGACCTCCCCGGCTCGGGCGGGATCGAATTGCTCTGCGAGGGCGACGATGGAACGCGCGCTGACGAGGAACGGCTCGTCGATCATCTGCCCGTCGACCACGAAAGCCCCTACCCCCTTGGCTGCGGCCTCTTCCGCGGCCGCCAGGATGCGGCGGGCCTTCTCGATCTCGGCCGGACGCGGCATGAAGCACTCGTTGGCGATCGGGACCTGTGTGGGATGGATGCAGCTCTTGCCCGCGAATCCAAGGCTCCGGGCTTCCTCGCATTCCTCTCGGTATCGCTCGGGCTTCGCCACCACGGCGTAGGCACCGTCGTAGGCCGGGATCCCGGCCTCAGCGGCCGCCAGGCGGATGGCGAGGCGAACATGGCTCAGGGCGGAGGCATTCGATCTGTCGATGCCGCAGGGTTCGAACAGGTCGGCGTAACCGATCTGGAGGCCAATGACGCGGGGGTCCGCCGCCGCGATCTCGGCAGCGAGGCGCAGCCCCTTGGGTGTCTCGATGTTGGCGAGAATGCCGATGGGACGCTCCACGTCCGCCTCGGACTCGAACCGGGCAAGGACACGGACAGCCTCGCCGACCTCGTCGCCGCTCTCCACCATCGGCAGGTTGAGGACGTCGAGGCCTGACCCGACGATCACCCTGAGATCATCCTCGAACAGGCCGCTCGTCAGGCCGTTCGAGCGGACCACCACGACTTTCCTGTCGTCCGTCGGCCGGCTCCGCAGGAAGGTCCCGACTGCGACCCGCGCTTCGGCCTTGCGGTCCTTCGCGACAGCGTCCTCGAGGTCGAAGGACAGCGCGTCGGCGGCGGAGGCAGCAGCCTTGGCGAAGAGTTCCGGACGGGAGCCGGGAACGAATAGCTTGCTGCGCATCGGACGTTGCATGAGATGTTCCCCGGTGTCAGAGATGGCCGGGCGGATACCATTATGCCCGCCCGCACGTCAGACGACGTTCGTCACTTCAGGAGACCGAGATCCGCCAATCCGGTCTTCATCATCTCCTCTTGCTCCTTCAGGAAGGCCGCGTACCCTTCGGGACCCTCATACGAGCCGATCCAACCGTACCGCGCGAGGGTGTCCTTCCACGCCTTGGTCTCGACCATCTTCGCGATGGTGTCAGCCAGCTCCTTCTTCTCGGCGTCGGGAGCCTTCTTGCTGCCCATCAGCCCTCGCCAGGTGCCGTAGGCGACATCGACACCCTGCTCCTTCAGCGTCGGGACATCGAGGCCTTCAAGACGCTCGCCGGAGGTGATGGCAAGGGCGCGGAGCTTGCCGGACTGGACCTGCGTTGCGAACTCGGGAATGCCGCCGACGCCGACGGTGACGTGGCCGCCGATGATAGAGGCGATCTGCTCACCACCGCCGGCATAGTTGATCGCGTTGGTCTTCCGCGCGTCACCCGAGACCGCCTTCGTGATCTGCCCGGCGATGAGGTGGTCGATCCCCCCGGCTGAGCCGACTGCCCAGGTCACGCTGGAAGGGTTGGCCTTGATCTTGGCCGTCAGGTCCGCCAGCGACTTGATTTCGGAGTTCGCCGGGACCACCAGCATGCTGAACTCCTTCAGCAGCAGCGCGACGGGTTCGGCATCGTTCAGGGTGACGGGCGGCTTGTTCGACAGGATGGCTCCGACCGTGGTCGCGCCGATGGTCAGGAGGGCCGGACCTCTCTTCTGCCCCGATACGAGCTGGGCGAGGCCGATGGTGCCACCGGCACCGGGAACGTTCAGGACCTGGATGCCGGAAGCCAGACCAGCCTCGTTCAAGGCAGCCTGGACGGCGCGGGAGGTCTGGTCGAAGCCGCTGCCAGGGTTGGCCGGGGCGATGATCTCGAGACCCTTGATCTCAGCGCTGGCGGGTGCTGCTGCGGCCAAGGCCATTGTGGCGACGGCAAAGAGTGCGGTTCGGCGGCGAAAGAGCATCATGATTTCCTCTCTATGATGGCCGAGGCCTTTCGTGCGGGCCTCTTTCCTGCCGGACCAAGTTGGCGCGATCCAGCCCGGCCAGAATATGCGCCTACGATCCGATGGGAAAAGCTGGCCTTTCCCACCTTCAGAAGATAGGTTTTCCATCTAATGGATACCGAGTTCCTCAAGACCTTCGTCCTCGTCGTCGAGGGTGGATCGATCGCCGAAGCCGCCCGCCGCCTCAGCCTCACGCCGGCCTCTGTGGCGTTGCGTATCCGTACGCTGGAGAAGGAGTTCGGGACGCGCCTTCTCGCGCGGTCCGGCCGCACCGTGATGCCGACGGAGGCAGGACGTTCGCTCACGGAACTGGGCCGCAATCTCCTGCACGACGTCGCAAACCTGAAGTCTTCGCTCACGACCGAGACCGCTGCGGGGGAATTGCGGATCGGCGCGGTACCAACCGCAATCACGGGATTGATGCCTCGGATCCTGACATCGGTTCAGACATCCCACCCGGGGCTGGAGATCCAGATCGTGCCGGGGCAGTCCGCCGAGCTCCATTCCAAGGTGCTGAACGGAGAGGTGGACGGTGCCATCCTCATCGAACCCTACTTCGCGATGCCGAAGTCCTGTGGGTGGGCCGTTCTGCGGGAGGAACCGTTGCAGGTGATCGCCCCCTCGTGGATGCTGGGCCGGGATGCCCATAACGTTCTGGCGACCGAGCCGTACATCCGCTACGGACACGGCGTGTGGGGCGGCCGCCTAGTCGAGAACTACCTGAACCGAGCCGGCATCAGGCCACGCGAGCGCTTCGTGCTTTCCACCTTAGATGCCATTGCGGTCATGGTGGACCGTGGTCTCGGAGTGTCGCTCGTACCGGACTGGTCCCCTCCTTGGCCTGAAGGGCTGTCCCTGGCCAAGCTGCCTCTCCCGTTGCCGACCGAGCCGAGGCGAATCGGCCTGCTCTGGATGAAGGGATCAGCCAGGATTCGTTTGCTTCGGGTGTTCCTCGAGAAGGCCGCCGCATCCCTTCGCTGAAGCACGACCGTTAAGGTGCGTTATCAAACAGGCACAGCGCCCATCGACCATGCGCAGTCCACCGCGACGATCAGTGACTCGACGGGGAGAGTCTGGATTGGGTCATGCAGTGACGATCCCTGCCCTCCGGGAACGTCCGCTGTTCCTGCCCTAAGCCGCCATTCGGGGAAGAGGACTAGATCTAGCCTCGCAGCTCGCGGATGACCGCGGACTCAGCTGTGAAATGATCGTGGCTGATGGCCAAAAGGCCGCGAGGCACACCCACGGCGAAATAGTTCCGCGTGCTTACTATGTGATTACTGGGTATGAAACATGTGGCCTGCCGGACGACCACATAGGCCCTAAACCTTTGGTAAATATGGTGAGCGCGCTGGGACTCGAACCCAGGACCCTCTGATTAAAAGTCAGATGCTCTACCGGCTGAGCTACGCGCTCCCAGAGGTGAGCCCGGAGATAGGGGGTCTCGGGCCTTGGGTCAATCGAAAAGCCCCTGCCGTGGAGCTAATTCCTTAGCTTCGAGGGTGGGATTTGCCGGTGTCGGGCGGGATCACCCCCTTGCGTGGTGCGGGCCCATGGGCACGCGCCACCGTCGGAATGCCGACACCGGGGCATTCCCGAGCAGACGAAGCCACTCCGGCTGTTTGGGAAACCCTACCCCTCCGCCACCATGGCGATGTTGTCGGCGTGGTGGCCGATCTCGGCCTTGCCGTCACGCTCGCCCTTGGCCCAGCCTTCCTTGACCTCGCCGACGTAATCCTCCAGCCGGCCCTCGGCGATGGCCTTTCGGAGGCCCGCCATCAGGTCCTGGTAATAGGCCAGGTTGTTCCAGGTCAGCAGCATCATGCCGAGAATTTCATTGGAGCGGACGAGGTGGTGGAGATAGGCGCGGGAATAGGTGTTGGAGGCGGTGCATTTCGAGCTCTCGTCGAGCGGCCTTGTGTCCTCGGCGAAGCGCGCATTGCGCAGATTCATGCGGCCGTGGCGGGTGAAGACCTGCCCGTGGCGGCCGGCGCGGGTCGGCATGACGCAGTCGAACATGTCGACGCCGCGGCGCACCGCCTCGACGATGTCGTCCGGCGTACCGACACCCATGAGATAACGGGGCTTCTCTTTGGGCATATGCGGCTCGACCGTCTCGATCATGCGCAGCATCACCTCCTGCGGCTCGCCGACAGCCAGACCGCCGATGGCATAGCCCTTGAGGTCGAGAGCCGCGAGTTCCCTGGCGCTCTCCACGCGCAGCCGCTCGACCGCGCCGCCCTGGACGATGCCGAACATGGCCTTGCCCGGCTGCTCGCCGAAGGCGACCCGGCAGCGCTCCGCCCAGCGCAGGGAAAGCTGCATCGCCTTCTCGGCGACCTCGTCGGTGCAGGGCAGTCGCACGCATTCGTCGAGCTGCATCTGGATGTCGGAGCCGAGCAGGCCCTGGATCTCGATGGAGCGCTCAGGCGTCAGCACATGGGTCGAGCCGTCGATATGGGACTGGAAGGTCACGCCGGTCTCGTCGATCTTCCGCAGGGCCGAGAGCGACATGACCTGGAAGCCGCCGGAATCGGTAAGGATCGGGTAGGGCCAGTTCATGAACTGGTGCAGGCCGCCGAGCTTGGCCACCCGCTCCGCCCCGGGCCGGAGCATGAGGTGATAGGTGTTGCCGAGCACCACGTCGGCACCAAGCGCCTTCACCTGATCCGGATACATGGCCTTCACGGTCGCCGCCGTGCCGACGGGCATGAAGGCCGGCGTGCGGATGACGCCGCGGGGCATGCGGATCTCGCCGGTCCGCGCCGCGCCGTCGGTCTTGTTGACGGTGAAGGTGAAGGTCTCGGTGGTCATTCATACCTCGTCATGTCATCCCCGGCCGAAGCGTAGCGGAGGGGAAGGGGATCCATGGATCCGCAACACCTGTCAATGGATCCCCTTCCCGCGCGTTCCGCGCGCCAGGGATGACATGGAATCTCAACGCCTGAAGAGCAAACTGGCATCGCCATAGGAATAGAAGCGATACCCCGTTTCGACCGCATGGGCATAGGCCGCCTTCATGCAGTCCAGCCCTGCAAAGGCGGAAACCAGCATGAACAGGGTCGAGCGCGGCAGGTGGAAATTGGTCATCAGCACATCCACCGCCTTGAAGCCGTAGCCGGGCGTGATGAAGATCGCCGTGTCGCCGGAGAAAGGCGCGATGGTGCCGTCCTCATGGGCCGCGCTCTCCAGGAGGCGTAAGGACGTGGTGCCGACGGCCACGATCCGCCCTCCCCGCGCCCGCGCCTCGTTGAGCGCCTGCGCGGTCTCCACGGAGACGGAGCCCCATTCCGCATGCATGCGATGGTCGCTCGTGTCGTCCGCCTTGACGGGCAGGAAGGTGCCGGCGCCCACATGGAGCGTCACGAACTGGCGTGTGACGCCACGCTCGTCGAGGCGGCGAAAAAGCTCGTCGGTGAAATGCAGGCCGGCGGTCGGGGCGGCGACGGCGCCCTCGTCCTTGGCGTAGACGGTCTGGTAATCGGCGCGGTCCTTGTCGTCGGTCGGGCGCTTGCCGGCGATATAGGGAGGAAGAGGCAGCTCTCCGAGGCGGGCGATGGCCTCGTCGAGGAAGGCGCCGGAGAACGAGAAACGCAGGGCGACATCGCCCCCCTCGCCTTTCTCCTCGACCTCGGCATCGAGCCGCACGAGTTCGCAGGCGGTGCTCTCAGAACTCTCGCCGAAGCGGATGCGATCGCCGACATGGAGCTTCTTGGCCGGGCGCGCGAAGGCCCGCCAGCGATCGGCGCTCTCGCGCTTATGCAGCATGATCTCGACGCGGGCGGCCGTCTCCTCGCGCATGCGAAGGCCGTAGAGCCGCGACGGGATCACCTTGGTGTCGTTGAGCACCAGCACGTCGCCGGGCTGCAGCAGGCCCGGAAGGTCGCGGACAACACGATCCTCGAGGCCGGAAGCCGGCTTTACCACGAGCATGCGCGCAGCATCGCGCGGCTCCATGGGGCGGAGCGCGATGCTGCTTTCAGGCAATTCGAAATCGAACAGGTCGACGCGCATGGATAATCTGTCTCAATCCTCATCCTGAGGAGCAGACGTAAGTCTGCGTCTCGAAGGAGGGACCAGTGATCCCTGAAAACGCCCTCGTCCTTCGAGACGGCCTAACGGCCTCCTCAGGATGAGGGCTCAGGGCATTCGGTTCATCAAAAACGTGGATGCCCGGGACAAGCCCGGGCATGACGGTGGAAGCTTAAGGGGCGTTAAGCCGCGTCCGCCGCGACCTTCATGGAGACGATGCGGTCGGGATCGCGCACGGGCTCGCCGCGCTTGATCTTGTCCACGTTCTCCATGCCTTCGGTCACCTTGCCCCAGACTGTGTATTGCTTGTCGAGGAAGCGGGCATCATCGAAGACGATGAAGAATTGCGAGTTCGCGGAATGCGGCGCATTCGTGCGCGCCATGGAGCAGATGCCGCGCACATGCGGCTCGGCGTTGAACTCGGCCTTCAGGTCCGGCAGGTCGGACCCGCCCGAGCCGGTGCCGGTCGGGTCGCCGGTCTGGGCCATGAAGCCGTCGATCACCCGGTGGAAGACCACGTTGTCATAAAAGCCCTGGCGGGCGAGCGTCTTGATGCGCTCCACATGTCCAGGGGCGAGATCGGGGCGCAGTTCGATGACCACGCGGCCCTTGGTGGTTTCCATGATAATGGTGTTTTCCGGATCTGCCATCGGGATCTCCTGTGCTGGCTGTCTTCGGCTGAAAAAGGTCGCCTGCCCGCTCACATAGGCTGGGCATCGACGAAACGGAAGGAGAAGATGCGCCCGGCAATGGCACGTCCAAAGCTTTCCGTAAAGGGAAGCGGCGTACAGCGCGTGAGAGCTTCACGAACGGCGCGGGTGAACGGCTCGCGCTGATCGGGCTGCGTGCCGGCATTGTAATAGGTGATGCGGGGCCGGCCCAGCACCTCGCCGCTGCGCTTGAAGCTGAGGCGCAGGGTGATCTCCTGGCCGGAATAGCCGCTGCCGGAGGGCGCTCGCCAGCAGGCCTGGATCGCCTGGAACACCTGGGCGATTTGGTCGATGCGCTCCACATCCGTCGCATTCGGATCCCGCCGGACCGTACCCTGGAGCCCTTCGGGCAGCGGAGGCGGCGGCTGATAGGGCTCTTCCCACATTTCCGGATCGAGGGGCGAGAGAGCTTGAGCAGCCAGCGGAGTGGACAGAATCGCCGTCGCGAGCGTGGCGATCACCCGCCACGCCCGCGCCTGTCGAAAGAAATGCATTACTTCGCGTCGGCGGCGAGCTGCATCTTCACGATCTTGTCCGGGCCTCTTACCAGGCCATTGGCTGCGGCATCGCCCTTCTTGATCTTGTCGACCACATCCATGCCGGCCACGACCTCGCCGAAGAGCGTGTATTGGCCCGTGAGCGGGCCGCAGCCCTCATAGCAGATGAAGAACTGGCTGTTGGCGGAATCCGGGCTCTGGGAACGGGCCATGCCGACCGAGCCGCGCTTGTATTGGGTCTTGGTGAACTCGGCCGGGATGTTGGGCAGGTCCGATTTGCCCGTGCCGGTGCCGGTCGGATCGCCGGTCTGGGCCATGAAGCCGTCGATCACCCGGTGGAAGACGACGCCGTTGTAAAAGCCCTGTTTCGTCAGGGCCTTGATCTGCTCCACATGCTTCGGGGCAAGATCCGGACGCAGGCGGATGGTGATGCGCCCGTCCTTGGTGTCGAGGAAGATCGTGTTCTGCGGGTCGTTGGCCTGCTGGGCCAAGGCCGGAGCAAGGAGGGCCGGGACGAGGCCGGCGAGCAAGAAGGCTCCGGCTGCGAGCAAACGCTTCATGGGTGGAAGTCTCCCCTTTGGGTGTTGGAACTTTATGGCCGCTTGAATTTGGCCGCCAAGTGCTCGGCGACAAGCCCCGGCACGAAGGCCGAGACGTCGCCGCCCATCCCCGCGATCTGGCGCACAAGCGTGGCGGTGATAGGGCGGACGGCGGGCGATGCCGCGAAGAACACGGTCTGCACCTCCGGCGCCATGGCGGCGTTCATGGAGGCCATCTGGATCTCGTAGTCGAAATCCGTGCCGTCGCGGAGCCCCCGCACGATCAGGCTCGCACCATGGCGGCGGGCGGCCTCGACCGCCAGATCGGAGAAGGTCGCCACTTCCAGCGCGACACCCCTCTCCTGCAGAACCGGTCCACACACCGCCTGGAGCATCCCGGCCCGCTCCTCCGCGGAGAAGATCGGCGCCTTCGAGGAATGGACGCCGATGGCGACCACGATCCTGTCCGCCACGGCGCAGGCCTGGCGCAGGACGTCCAGATGCCCGTTGGTGACGGGGTCGAAGCTGCCGGTATAGAGGGCGGTGCGTGTCATGGCTCAAGGGGTAGCGGGATTGAGGCGCCCGGGCAAGCCGTGCGCTGGCGCACGGCAAGCTGGACGGCTTCATGAGAGATAAGGCTCACCTTAGGTCAGGCAAATGACACCCGGAGAGAGCCATGATCGTCCGCCTTTTCATCGTCGCCATCACCGCGATCGCCGTTCTGAGCCCGGCCGCGCTGTCGAGCCTGACCTGAACCGACCGGATACTGCGGGGCAGGCCGTGCAGCGCCTTGGCATGATCGTCATCGCGACGGCGGCGACAGCACTTTTGCCTCCGATTCGAAGGCGATGAGAGCAGCCAGGCCAAGAATCAGAAGCCTCCATCTCCGCTACCCGCGGGAATAGCGCCGACGTCATGGCCGGTCTTGTGCCGGCCATCCCGATGCGGACAAGCGCGACATCCAAAACAATCGAGATCACCGCCACCGATCCCCGGATCAAGTCCGGGGAGATGATGACGTGAAAGGGTATCAGCAATAAAAAACCCGCCGGTGTGAGCCGGCGGGTTTTGCATGTCCGAACGGGCGGAAGCGCTTACTCTTCCGCAGCCTCGCCGCCTTCGGTCGCGGGCTCGTCGCCGTTCTCGTCTTCCTCGCCTTCGACATGCTCGACGGAGACGACCTTTTCCTTGTCCTTGGTCGAGAAGACCGTGACGCCCTGCGAATTGCGGCCGACGACGCGGATGCCGTCGACCGGCACGCGGATCAGCTGGCCGCCATCGGTGACGAGCATGATCTGGTCCGAGTTCTCGACCGGGAACGAGGCCACGAGCTTGCCGTTTCGGCTGTTGACCGCCATGGCCGTGATGCCTTTGCCGCCGCGTCCTGTGATGCGGTATTCGTAGGACACGGTGCGCTTGCCGTAGCCCTTCTCGGAGATCGTCAGGATGCACTGCTCCAGCGCGCTCATCTCGGCATAACGCTCCTGCGACAGCGAGAAGTTTGCGCCTTCCGTCTCCTCGGCGTCGTCCGATGCGTCGGCGTCACTGCCCATCTGCTCGCCGGTGACGGCGCGGCGCATCTTGAGATACGCGGCGCGCTCCTCGCCCGTCGCCTCCACGTGGCGCAGGATCGCCATCGAGATGATGTCGTCTCCCGAGGCCAGGTTGATGCCGCGCACGCCCATGGAATCGCGGCCCTTGAACACGCGCACGTCCGTGACAGCGAAGCGGATGCACTGACCCTTGGCCGTGGTGAGCAGCACGTCGTCGTTCTCGGAGCAGATCTGCACGTCGACGATATGCTCGCCCTCATCCAGCTTCATGGCGATCTTGCCGCCGCGATTGACCTGGACGAAGTCCGACAGCTTGTTGCGGCGCACCGTGCCGCGCGAGGTCGCGAACATCACGTCGAGCTTGTCCCAGGACGCCTCCTCCTCGGGCAGCGGCATGATGGTGGTGATGCGCTCGCCCTGGGCCAGCGGCAGCATGTTCACCAGTGCCTTGCCCTTGGCGTTGGGAGCGGCGAGCGGCAGGCGCCACACCTTCTCCTTGTAGGCCTGGCCTTCGGAGGAGAAGAAGATCACCGGCGTGTGGGTGTTCGCCACGAAGAGACGGGTGACGAAATCCTCGTCGCGCGTCGTCATGCCGGCGCGGCCCTTGCCGCCGCGGCGCTGCGCGCGATAGGCGGAGAGCGGCACGCGCTTGATGTAGCCGGCATGGGACACGGTGACCACCATGTCCTCGCGGGCGATCAGATCCTCGTCGTCGAGATCCGAGTCCCAATCCACGATCTGGGTCTTGCGCGGCGTGGCGAAGGTGTTGCGGATCTCGGTCAGCTCGTCCCGGATGATGGACATGATGCGGACACGGGAGCGCAGGATCTCGAGGTAGTCGGAGATCTCGGCAGCGAGCTTCGACAGCTCGTCGCCGATCTCGTCACGGCCGAGAGCCGTGAGGCGCTGCAGGCGCAGATCGAGAATGGCGCGCGCCTGGGTCTCGGACAGACGGTAGGTGCCGTCGTCGTTGATCTTGTGGCGCGGATCGTCCACGAGCGCGATCAGCGGCGCGATGTCGTGCGCCGGCCAGTCGCGGCCCATGAGGGACTCGCGGGCGGTGTTCGGATCCGGCGCGGTGCGGATGAGGCGGATGACCTCATCGATATTGGCGACCGCGATGGCAAGGCCGCACAAAACGTGGGCGCGCTCGCGCGCCTTGTTGAGCAGGTACTTGGTCCGGCGGGAGACGACCTCCTCGCGGAAATCGACGAAGGCCTTGATCAGGTCCTTCAGGGTCATCAGCTCCGGACGGCCGCCGTTGAGCGCCACCATGTTGGCGCCGAAGCTCGTCTGCAGCGGCGTGTAGCGATAGAGCTGGTTGAGCACCACGTCGGCCATGGCGTCGCGTTTGATCTCGACCACGATGCGCATGCCGTCGCGGTCGGATTCGTCGCGCAGGTCGGCGATGCCCTCGATCTTCTTCTCGCGCACCAGCTCCGCGATCTTCTCGATCAGGGACGCCTTGTTCACCTGATACGGAATCTCGGTGAAGATGATCGCCTCGCGGTCCTTGCGAACCTCCTCGATCTCGGACTTGGCCCGCATGATGACGGAGCCGCGGCCCGTCGTGTAGGCCGAGCGCGCGCCGGCACGGCCGAGGATCAGAGCACCGGTCGGAAAGTCCGGACCGGGAATGATCTCGATCAGCTCTTCGGCCGAAACGTCGGGATTTTCCATGAAGGCCAGGCAACCATCGATCACCTCGCCCAGATTGTGGGGAGGCATGTTGGTGGCCATACCGACCGCGATGCCGCCGGCGCCGTTGACGAGCAGGTTCGGATAGCGTGCCGGCAGAACCGCCGGCTCGTCCTTGGACTCGTCGTAATTGGGCGTGAAGTCGACCGTGTCCTTGTCGATGTCGTCGAGAAGCGGCATCGCCGCCTTGGCGAGACGGGACTCGGTGTAGCGCATCGCCGCCGGCGGATCGCCATCCACCGAGCCGAAATTGCCCTGGCCGTCCACGAGCATGACGCGCATGGCGAAGTCCTGCGCCATGCGCACCAGGGCGTCATAGATCGATTGGTCGCCGTGCGGGTGGTATTGACCCATCACGTCGCCGACGATGCGGGCGGACTTCACGTATTTCTTGTCGGGCGTGTAGCCGTTCTCGTGCATCGAGTAGAGGATGCGCCGGTGCACGGGCTTCAGGCCGTCTCGCGCATCGGGCAGAGCGCGGCTCACGATCACGCTCATGGCGTAATCGAGATAGGAGCGCTTCATCTCGTCGACGATGGAAATCAGCTTGATGTCGCTGGCCGGCGGTTCCCCCGCGGGTCCGCCGGAGCCTTTATCGTTCGGATCGGTCAAGGTTGGTCTTTCTAAAAATCGGTCTGCCCTTTCGCGAGAGGCGACTTATGAATGCCGCTTCGTCAAGCCGTTTGGCAGCCCCGCGAATCCAAGAGAAATCAGCCTCTTAGATGGGGGAGAACGCGGCAATTTTCAAGCATTTTGACGGGTTTTCCAGAGCCAACGCGCGAGCCGAATTCCGTTTACGTTTCAGCAACTTATTGTCGGGTCGGAGCGGCGGCGAGACAAGGAGCGCCCGCGGCACAGTCGCCAAGTCTCTGAAAGAGATCGAAAATGGTTGAGAGATCCTCTCCAAGAGCCTGATTTGTATAGCTTTCGATCCCTATCGCCATCCGCACCGTCATGGCCGGACTTGATCCGGCCACCCACGTCTTGGGAACCGCAGCGGTGTAACGACGTGGGTCCCCGGACCAAGTCCGGGGATGACGGCGGTGGGTGGCATGACGCGGGAGGGTGGATCCGATCCTATGGACCGCTGGAGATGACAGGCCATCGTGGCTACCCGCTAAAAGAGAGCACCCTACGCCCTCAGCAAAATCGCCGTCGTGTCGTCGCTCTGCTTGAAGCGCGGATAGAGCTTGCCGTCGGGGTCGCGTTCCGTCTCGATCTCCCGCGCCAGTTTCGCCAGAGGCTCCAGGCCGGAGGCCAGCGCGGTCTGCATCAGAACCCTCGCATCCATGGCCTGGTAGAGATCGACGAGCGCCGAGAAGCCGTCCGAGGCCAGGAGGATCGTCGTTCCCTCCTCGCAGGACGCCGTCTCGTGCCGCAGGCGGTCGGCGGCGTCCGGGTTGAAGCTGAGAAGGGCCGCCGGCACTCCGCTTCTGCGCTGGCTTTCACGGCGCTCACCGAGCCAGGCGAGGAAGACCGGCTCGTCGAGGATGGCCGTGGGTGTGGAGCCCGCCTGCCCCATGAGTTCGGCCGCTTTGGCGGATTCCGCCTCGCGCAGGCCGGGCGCGTCCCCCATGACCTGAACGGCGCCGTCCGGCTGCCGGACATAGGCCGTCGTATCGCCGAAGGTCCAGACGTCGAGCGTGTCGCCCCTGCGGCGCACCAAGGTCATGGCGCCGAGCGGCCATGTGATGAAATCCTCGTGCCGCTCTGTCGGCGCAACGGCCCGATACGCGGTGCGGGCCTCCTCCATGACGTGCCGCAGGAGGGTCGCGCCATTCTCGGCTTGAGGCGCGAGGTTCGAGAGCCGCTCGTCCGCGAACCGGGCAAGCCAGGTCGCATCGCTCCTGGCATGCATCACCGGCGCAGTGCCGGGAAAGATCGAGGTGTCGATGACCCAGGCCCAATCGCCCGAGACGCCGCAGATGTCCTCGTTGGGCTTGTCCGGGTGACCCGGCCGGCTGATCCGATCCAAAACCGTGAACATCGTTGCTTAGCCTCTCGCCAAAACCTCTCGGGAACCCCATAAAGCAAAGCTTAAGGGAAGGTCCAGCCGATGCTCCTCGACTACATCTCCGCGGCCCTCGTCACCCTGCTCGTCACCCTCGACCCGGTGGCATTGGCGCCGATCTTCGTGTCGCTCACCCGGGGGATGAACGCCGAGGAGCGGCGAAGGGTCTCGATGCGAGCCTGCCTGATCGCCTTCGGCATCCTGGCCTTCTTCGGCCTCGGCGGCGAGGTGCTGCTGCGGCTCCTCGGCGTCGGCATCCCGGCTTTCCGCATCTCCGGCGGCCTTCTGCTGTTCTGGATCGCCTTCGAGATGGTGTTCGAGCGCCGCAACGAGCGCAAGCAGCATACCGCGGACATCGCCATCACCGAGGACCATATCCGTAACGTGGCCGCCTTCCCCCTCGCCATCCCGCTCATGGCCGGCCCCGGCGCCATCACCGCCGTGATCCTGCTCGCCGGACGGGCAAACGGCAATCTGGTCCAGCTCTCCTCTCTGCTGATCCTGATCGCGCTCGGCGTCCTGAGCTGCTTCGTGGTGTTCTCCGCTGCGGATCGCGTCGCCCGCTGGCTCGGCGTCACCGGCAACGTGGTGCTGACCCGTCTCCTCGGCGTGATCCTGGCAGGACTGGCGGTGCAGTTCATCATCGACGGCGTGCTGGCGCTGAACCGATAAGCGCATAACGAAAAAGCCCAGGCTCCGGGGCGAACGGGCGGGATGCCTTCGCATCTCTCGCCTCGCCTGCTACGGGCCTGGGCTAATCGGGTCCAGACGGGCACCTGCATCGTCAGGCAGGCGCAGGAACAACCGCGCCGGAGTACATCCGTCCTGGCACGGTCTCATCGAGGCTGGCGGTGACGCCCGCCGCGCTCGAAGTCCACAACAATGTCCGCTGGGTCAGCCTGATATGGGGATCGAATTCCGATCCGCAAGGGGTGGCACGGGGCATGGTTCCCGCTCGAAAGGCAGGTCGGCCAGCTCGTCCAGGCTCATGCGCTGCAGGGCCGGATGGGCCAGGGGATCGCATTCCCCGCCGGCCTCGCCCGCCGCGTCCCGCAGCCACTGCGCCGGATGGGGCAGGATCGATCTGAGGAATGGCATCAGGTTCAGCATGGCTTCATGCTGCGCCTCTGTCACTTTGAAAGAAATGGCGTTTTCCTGCGAAGGACTGTAGAAAAACTATATGCGAGCCCTGAACCGCTTCCATCTGAACGGCCTGCGCGCCCTCGAGGCGGCCGGGCGCCTGGGCAACCTGCGCGCCGCTGCCGAGGAGCTCGGCGTCACCATCGGCGCGGTGAGCCAGCAGATCCTAAAGGCCGAGGAGCAGTTCGGCAGGCCGCTGTTCGCGCGTCATCCGAAAGGCTTGCGGCCGACGGCCTTCGGGCAGGAGGTCTTGCGCTATCTCGGCACCGGCTTTGCCGAGATCGCGGCGGGGCTGGCGCTTGCCGAACGGCGGCGCGAGGGCGTGCTCACCGTCTCCGTCGCGCCGGTCTTCGCCAGCAAATGGCTGGTCTGGCGCCTGCAGCGCTTCCGCGAGCAGCACCCGGACCTGCGCATCCGCATCGATGCGGATGTCTCGCTCGTCGATCCGGGCAGCGCGGATGTGGATGTGTGCATCCGGGTCGGCCGCGGCGGCTGGCCGAGCGTGAAGGCGGAGAAGCTGCTCGACCAGCTCGTCTTTCCCGTGTGCAGCCCCGCCCTCGCCGAACGCCTGCGCCACCCGGGCGATCTGAGCCTCGTTCCGATCATCCGCGAGCCGACGCCCATGTTCGGCTGGGATGCGTGGCTCGGCCCGAACGGGCTCGATGAATCGATCCTCGGCGACGGCCCGGTCTTCTCCGATGCCTCTCTGTGCCTCGATGCTGCGGTGGCCGGCCAGGGCGTGTTTCTCGGTTGGGAGACGCTGACCTGCGACGCCATCGCCATGGGCCGCCTCGCGGCGCCCTTCCCCGACCGCTACGACACGGGCATCTCCTACTGGTTCGTGACCGCAAGATCCGCCCCCGCGACGCGTGCGGTGAGCGCCTTCCGCGAATGGCTCACATCGGAGCTCGCAATGGGGCGGCGAGACCCGTCAACATGAGCTTGTGCCCATCGCGCGCCGCACTAAGCTTACGTAGCGTAAAACATGCGAACCCGCTCGGGAGAGACCGCCGATGAAAGCCCTGCGATGCGATGAACCGGGCAAGCTGAGCATCGTTCAGCGCGATGTTCCCCGCATCGGGCCGGACGAGGTTCTGGTGCGCATCCGGCGGATCGGCATCTGCGGCACGGATTATCACATCTTTCACGGCAACCAGCCCTATCTCGACTATCCGCGCGTGATCGGCCACGAGCTTTCGGGCGAGATCGCGGAGGTGTCGCAGGGCAGCGCGTTCAAAGTGGGCGGTATCGTCTGCATCGAACCGTACCTGTATTGCGGCAAATGCCGCGCGTGCCAGTTGGGCAAGACCAATTGCTGCCGGAACCTGCAGGTGCTCGGCGTGCACCGGGACGGCGGCGCCTGCGAATACATCGCAGTGCCTGAACGCAATGTGGTGTCCGTGCAAGGCTTAGGTCTCGACGAGGCGGCGATGGTCGAGTTCCTCGCGATCGGCGCGCATGGCATCCGGCGCTCGGGCGCCGGCCGCGCGAGCCGCGTCGCGGTGGTGGGGGCCGGACCGATCGGCATCGCCGCCGCCATCTTCGCGAAGGCCCGCGGGGCGGAAGTCTCCGTGCTCGACATGAATGCCAAGCGCCTCGCCTTCTGCAAGGACGTGGTGGGCGTCGACCGGGTGTTCGAGGTCTCGGCCGACATCGATGCCCGCCTGAAAGCGACGACCGACGGCGACTTCTTCGACGTGGTGGTCGACGCCACCGGCAGTCCCAAGGCGATGATGCAGGGCTTTTCCTATGTCGGCCACGGCGGCACCTACGTGCTCCTGTCGATCGTGCGCGGCGACATCACGTTCAACGATCCGGAGTTTCACAAGCGCGAAACGTCGCTGCTCGGAAGCCGCAACGCAACACGCCAGGATTTCGAGACCGTTCTCGACGCCATGCGCGCCGGCAAGGTCCCGGTCGCGGCGCTCGCGAGCCATCGCGGCGGGCTCGACGATGCGCCGGGCCTCATCCCCTCATGGTCGATGCCGGAGGCAGGTGTCATCAAGGCGCTGGTCGAGATCTAGCCTCACGCGTCGTTGACAACCCGCGGCGAAGGGCACAGCCTCATTCCTTGCGGCCCATGACCTGACCGGGCCGTTCGCGTTTGCGTCCGCCACATCACCCAGTTTCGGGAGGTCGTGATGCAGTCGTTCGTGCTTCGGGCCGCGACCTGCGGCTCAGTTCTCCTTCTCACCCTCACACCGGCCATCGCACAGCAGCAACCCCAGCATGCCATGGTCAATGCGGCCGACGTCACCTGGAAGGATGGTCCGCCCTCGCTTCCGAAAGGCTCGCAGTTCTCGGTTCTCTACGGCGATCCCGGGAAGGACGGCATCTTCGTGATGCGGCTGAAATTCCCGGCCGATTACAGGATCCCGCCGCACACTCACCCCGCGGACGAGGTGGTGACCGTGGTCAGCGGCGCGGTCAATTTCGGCATGGGTGCGACGTTCGATCCGGCGAAGACCACAGCCGTTTCGGCGGGCGGTGTCGTCGCCATGCCGCCGGGCATGCAGCATTATGTGCAGGTCGGCCAGGAAACGGTGGTGCAGCTCAGCTCGCGCGGGCCCTGGAACATCGCTTATGTGAACCCGGCCGACGATCCGCGCAAGTCGCAATAGGCGCGATATCGCGGCCTTGAGCATTCCCTACTTGAAGATCCTGCATTTCGGCGGATCGAACTCGAAGGGAAACCTGCCCTGTTCCGTGAAGAAATCGTCGAACGCTTTCTTCACGCCGGGCCAGTGCGGGTAATCGTCGCCGATGAGCACGCCGCCCTCCCGGAGCATCGGCCACCATTCGCGCAGATCCGACATGACGGCTCCGTAATCGTGGCCGCCGTCGATGTGGATCACGTCCGCCTGGACGTCGTAGTTGCGCAGCACGTGCGCCGCATTCACCGAGTCGAGCGGCAGCGGCAGGACGTGGTTCTGCAGGCCCTCGCCAACGATGTTGGCGGCGAAGGTGTGATAGAGGTTCGGGTAGCCGTTGACGAAATTCAGATGCGCGAACCACTCGTCGTTGTTCCAGTGGTCCCAGGCGCCGAGCCAGGTATCGACGGCGATCACGACGGCGTCCAGATCCATCGCCTTCATGGTCGAGGCGAGCGAGATGGTCGAGCCGCCCTTCCACACGCCGACCTCGACGACGACCGACGGGCGGAGCGTCTCGATGGCGTCGGTCAGGTAGGGATGGCTCGAGCCCCAGCCCTGATGATCCTGCCGGTACAGAAGGGCCGGATAGTTCTGGAACGGGTCCTGGCCTCGCCACATGCGCTTGAGCAGGGAGTTGCGGGTTCCGGTCATTCTCTGCCTCGCTTCATTGACGGAGGTGAATGGCTGGATACGGCACAGCCGGCCCGGAAGTTCCCGCAAGCGAGACACTCAGCCGAACGGCGTGCTCATCCGGGAGGCATTCTGGCGCGCGATCAGGCGCCATTTGCATGACAATAAGGCTTAAACGTTTACTGCATGCGTATTTCGCATGGCTTCCATTCCCTGTGCCTCACTTTTGCCCAGGGTGAAAGCTGCCATATTACCTATACGAAAGTATGAAGCCCCCTCCCCACCCGGGGTCGAGCCGAACCGTTCAGGAGACACCATGATCCTCGTCAGCTTCCTCAGCCTCGTCCGCAGCGTCCTGTCGGAGGCCCGCCAGATGGAGCGGTATGCGGCGCGGCGCTTCCCCGGTCTCGACCGCTGATCCCGTCAGCAATCCACATTCCCCCTAAAGGAGACAAGTCCATGTTCACTTCCATGATCCTCGCCAAGCTCGCCACGTGGCGCCGCTACCGCCAGACCGTGCGCGAGCTCGAAGGGCTCAACGACCGCGAACTCGCCGATCTCGGCTTCGGCCGCCGCGACATCCGCGCCATCGCCCGCCAGGCCGCCGCCTAACCCGTCCCGGGACGTTCCCGGGACAATCTCTACGCCATGGGTCCGTTTTAAGCGCTCATGGCTCTCGCCGGCATCGTGACCATGTGGTCGGGCGCCTCCGCCACGCCCTGGCAGAGATAGCCCACCGCGCGCGGTGCGCCGTCGAGATAGTAATGTTCGATGCGGCAGATGGTGAAGCCGGCCTCGTCGAGGAGCTTTTCCACCGGCCGGGTCAGGTTGCAGCCGACCGCGAGGCGGCGCCAGATCGGGTTGAGCCGGCGCTGCCAGACGGCAACGCCCGCATCCCGCGACAGGCCGTGCTCCAGAAAGAGCACCTGCCCGCGCGGTTTCAGCACGCGCCGCACCTCCCGCAGAGCCTGCTCCGGATCCTCGACGGAGCAGAGGGTGTAGGTGATCACGGCCGTGTCGATCGAAGCATCGGCCAGCGGAAGCGCCTCGGCGGGCGCCCGCACGATCTCTACCGGCACCGGCGAGTTCAGCCGGCGCTCGCGGCCCAGCTCGAGAAACTCGGCGATGGGATCGACGCCGATCACGCGCGTGACCCGCGCAGGATCGTAGAATGACAGGTTCAGCCCCGGGCCGATCCCGATCTCCAGCACCACGCCGGAGGCCTGCGGGACGACCCGCTCCCGCTCCGCGGCGATCGCTTCCATCGAGCACAGGCAGCTGACGAGGCGCGGGCCGATGTGACGCGCATAGAAACCCATGACGGTGACCTCCCGTTGGAGGCTGGAAGACGCACAACCTCTCCTTGAGTCATAAACCGGACGGGCTCCACGATCTGTGAGCCAGCACACGCCGTTGCGGCATCTTGAAGCGACAAGGGTTGGCGACACCGTCTCGGTCGCACAAAGTTGCGCCGCAATTGGGCGGCATCCCCGCCGCCGATTATCCCTAATTTAACCAAGCGCGCGTCTAATCGGACCTCGGTGAAAACCCGCTCCGACGCATGAAGTCCCCTCCTCCTGCGGCATTCGCCCGAAGGCTTCATGCGAAGTCCGAGTAGTTGCGTAGAGTCCGTCATGTTGCACAAGCCATTTCCCGCGGGCCGTCGTGCCCCGCGCCGTCATCGGCGCAGTCTTTTTCTCACCGCAGCCCTCGTCGCCATCTCGATGAGCCCCGTTGCCTATTTTGTCGATTTCCAGCGTCCGGCGGATGCTCCGCCGGCGGAGACGATCGCCCGTCATGAGACGGCGCCCGAACGGGTCAAGCCGCCGGCCCCCTTCGACATGGGGCTGGTCGATCCGACGACGGCGCTGAAGCCCGACGCACTCGCCTTCTCCCACAACGCTCCGCTGCAATCCGGTTTTCGCATGCAGCTTCCGGAGCGTGGCGCCGATCCCGAATTGCCCGCTGTCGCGGTCGAGCCGCCACCGCCGCAACCGGCGCCTACGATCGAAGTCGATGTCGCGGAAGCGGTCATGCCGGAGCCTGCTCCTGTCCCGCTGCCGGTGCCGCGCCCTGCGGATCTGGGAACGCCGAAACTGCCCGCCGTCAGACAGCAGGTGGCAAGCGCAGCGACGGCAGCGCCTGCGACATCCCGTGCCGCGGCGCCCGCACAGGCACAGCAGGACAACCGCTCCTTCATGGAGAAGCTCTTCGGCGTCCGTCCTGCCACCCCGCCCGACAATGCGCTCAGCTATGCCTCGCTCGATGCCACCGGCAGCGTCGCGCCGAGCGCGCGCTTCAATCCCGTTCCGGAGATCGGCGGCGGCGGCACCGCCGTCTACGACATCGTCGCACAGGTGGTGACCTTGCCGAACGGCGAGAAGCTCGAAGCGCATTCCGGCCTCGGCGACATGATGGACAACCCGCGCTACGTGCATGTGCGCATGAAAGGCGCGACCCCGCCCGGCACCTACGTGGTCACCGAACGCGAAGCGCTCTTCCACGGCGTGCGCGCCCTGCGCCTGACTCCGGTCGGCGGCAGCGGCGCCATCTACGGCCGCGACGGCATTCTCGCGCATACCTACATGCTCGGCCCGCGCGGGGATTCGAACGGCTGCGTTTCCTTCCGAAACTACGACCGCTTCCTTCAGGCCTATCTGCGGGGCGAAGTGAAGCGCCTCGTCGTCACCGCCGGCCGCGGACAGGACCTCCTGCCCCGCGTGGTCAGCAACCGCCCCGCCTCGATCAGGCGCTCCGCCCGCGCGATCTGAGCGGAGCGAGCGACTTCGTTGACGACGAGGGTTGTTACTCCCCCATGCACGTCATCACCGCCCCAGACTTGCGCCACCTCTCCCGTCATCCCCGGACTCGTTCCGGGGATCAGTGCCGGTGATCGCAATCCCAAAGGCGCCCCGCTCGCCGTGACCGGACCGGGAATGACACCCGCGCCGTCATGCCCGGGCTCGTCCCGGGCACCCACGTCTTTGCGACGTCGCGGTTCTCGAAGACGTGGGTGGCCGCACCAAGTGCGGCCATGACGCGTCGCGCGAACCCTCCCCCCTCTGCGGGGGAGGGTGGCGAACGCCAGTGAGCCGGGAGAGGGGGCGTCATGGTCGA